>Ga0209605_1000673_pt1 | contig 41927 bp, 32 predicted proteins | sample AD_UKC035_MetaG_FD_184408 | JGI IMG/M metagenome (GOLD analysis project Ga0209605, IMG submission 184408) | Active sludge microbial communities of municipal wastewater-treating anaerobic digesters from USA - AD_UKC035_MetaG (SPAdes) (version 2) | ecosystem: Engineered > Bioreactor > Anaerobic >...
TGCTCCAAGGCTCTGAACAAGAGTTCCTGTAACGCTTCGCTTTTTACGTAAATATCTTTTAACGAGAAGATCCTTAAGCACACTGTTTATCTTCAAAGCAACAGATAATGGCAGCGTTTCAGGGATTTTTCTTGAACTGAATTCTCTTTTAAGGCCTTCAAGCAGTATTAAGAATCCGGCGCCTCCTGAGTCAACAACCCCGGCCTGTTTTAATATGGGAAGCATATCGGGTGTTTTATCCAGAGTTTCCTTTAGGTGTGGTATGCAATCTATAATTAATTCAAGGGGATTCACTTTTGTCGTTATTATTTCAGAATATTTCCTTTTTAATTCCGACATGAGAGTAAGCATTGTTCCTTCTCTGGGATTCTCAGTTCCATTATAAGCAGTTATACATCCATTTTCAATAGCTTTAAGAACATTTTCCCTTGAGAAATCATTGTTTTCAAGAACTTCAGTCATGCCCTCAAAAAAAAGCGATAATATCACGCCTGAACATCCGCGGCTGTTAAGAAGCATATTATCCGATATTAGCTTCAGGAAATCTCCTGGTAATATATTGTCGGGAAGATTCACCGGGATGTTTGCAAGCGCCCCCTGAATTGTCAGAGCAATATTCAATCCTGTATCACCATCAGGAACAGGAAATACATTCAACCTGTTTACATATTCCTTGTGACGCCAGAAATATTTTGAGATATTATCAAATGCATTCTTTATTTCTGCTATTTCATTTTTCATGATGATTAGTCAGATCTTTTATAAATATGCAAAACTTCAATCACATTTGATCAAAAATAGTCTGAAAACCTATCAAGAGCTAAAAGCTGTATTTCAGTTTAAACATCAACATGTCATAATCATTCAGTTTCCCAAATACTCCACTTCCTTCGCCGTCAATAACAGCAGCAGAAAGACTCATTTCAATATTATCGGTTGCCTGATAAGCAATTTCAGGGACAAATAAAAGTGTGTAATTATCTTTTATCTTATTCCAGTCAGTAACAATAAAACCTCCGCCTATAGGTGCAATTCTAAGTTTTTCATTAAAGAACTTTTTCTCGTAACGTACAAAAAGATAGTCGTTAAGGTTTCCCTGCCCCCGTTCATTGATAAAACCATGCATATACTGAAAATTCACGTATGAACCGTCTGAAAAATTGTAATCACCGCCAAGCACAAATCTCACGTATGGTTCTGAAGAGTCCAATAACAAAGAATCCATGGTCACAGGGACGGGTGAAGCAGGATAAAAAGCTGAAAAATCATTTGTCATTATTACGTTTTTGTCTGGTATAAAAGCAGCCGCTTCTGCCCATAATCCGAATCCACCAATACTTGTTGCCATATCAACGCCAAGAATATGAGTTCTTGAAAATGTAAGCTGTGAATTTATATTTATGCTGCCAAAAGCATCGACAGGTATAAAAGTGTTCCTTGTAGCGAAAGGTAAACCATCATATCCCCATACATAGCTTAATGAAAAATCGACTCCTTTTACAAAACCTTTAAACTTTAATCCAGCCGTTGAACTCTGCGCCAGATTGTATCGTGGCATAAGTATGGTATCAGAAAACTCATTCAATACCATTCCCTGTGGCAATTCCATTTCTGGTGTTAAAGCATTTGCGTATATACCAATTGGCATATTAGCAGGTTGGAAGATTGGAATATAGACTCCTTGCAGGGAGAAATTATTGTTAAAATAATAATTCAAATTTATAGCATCTGAGCCTCTATGGCGTCCAAAATCGAGAATATCTTCCAAGTCATAAGGATTCAGGTTATCAGTAGGATTAAGTTTATCGGCAGTTCCCCAAACGATTCTTTGACGTCCTACTGTTACATCCAAGTTCTTTGAAAGAAAGCCGAATACCTGAACATATGCTTCCCTTAATTCAAAATTAACCGGGTCAACAATACCCTTGTTGTATAAATCAGCAGATGACGTAATATTTGGTAAACCGATATTGCGAAGCCAGACTTCACTGTAGAATTTTGACCTGCTGGTAATTTTTTTATCCAATTTTAAAGTAAGACGGTTTTCATTCCATGCCCAATCATTTTTATCAGTCAGCAGAAAGCGTTCATCAGTCAACAGTGAACCTGAAATTTTAAGATTATAATCGTCCTGAGCATAAATTACACTCTCAGATATAACAAGAACTATTATTACTGCAAAAAGATTTAATTTTTTCATAATTTATTGAATTAAAATTATGTTCCCATAATTTTTGTGGTTTTTAAATGCGAAATATTTCTCCGGGTAAAAAATAGAATTCCTGACAGAATCACTATAATACCTGCCCAAAAAAGGTTCCATGAAAAATTCTGCGGATAGTATTTAAGAGACAGAGCAAAAAGGTCTTCGCTGGGAATTGACCAGAGATCTCTCAACGAGAAATGAGTTAAGATAAACTTTGTATAGTCTGCAATAAACGAAATTATAATTATCAGAGATCCTGTAATAAATATTAAAAGTTCATGAGTTCCAAATTTTACTCTTTCATTAACGGAAGAAAAGAAGAGTATGAGTAAAGCCAATAAGATCATAATACCGGATACAATGACGGGAGTTATTACAGGGCCTATCCAGGTTACAGGCAACAGAAATAAGATATCCATTGTAAAAAGAGATTCAGGCCAGTTTATTAGCAATTTCAGGAAGATATAATAAAAAATATCCCACAGAGCAAAAGAAAAAATAAAATAAGCAAACCTGGTAATTGTCGATTCCCCCGTTAGAATGCCAACTGATAAAAGCATTAGCAATGAGAAAGCTTCACGCAATATTTCAGTTGTAGCAAGGCTTTCAGGGATTGGCTGAAGGGGAAAGGAAAATCCATCCGGATATACAATTTGCCGCAGGTAGATTACGATGGCGCTTTCAAAAAAACCCATTGCAATGGCAAATATTGTTACCCAGATTATTGTTTTAGTCTTCATTCGTTATAATTGTTCAAATAAGATGAAATTGTCTCCCTTGCTTCAGCTTCTCCAAGCATAATAAGTTCTTTAGCCTTATAAAAATCAAATGTGCCTGCTGAATCGTATGGTATATTTATGACTATTTCAGGCTTGTACTTTTCAATGCTTACCTTCGCCAGCTTGTGTATCATTGCTGATGATGTGGTAGTTAGTAAGGTATAATAGCCAATACTTTGTTTATCTCCGGTTGAAATTAATTTCGAAAAAATATTAAATAACCCTTTTGAATAATCCCTGTCTGTTTCTGATTGTTCAGAGATATTCTCGCGCCTATCCCCATATAAGTTCACTACAACTGTTATAGCCCCTTCAGCAGGTTTTACAAATTCAAGGGGAACAGGATATAGAAGTCCACCATCAACAAGGATACTACCATTATAATTTACCGGTATAAAAACGGCCGGAATTGAAACTGACGCCCGAATAGCTTTATAAAAACTTCCTCTATCAAAAATCACTTCCTTTTCATTCAGGATATCTGTTGCAATGGCCGTAAAGGGGACCTTCATGTCTTCTATGTTCATATCCGGGATAAATGCTTTTAACTTTTCAAAAACCCGTTCACCTTTAAGGAGACCATGAGAAGTTATGGTAAAATCCATTAAACTCCATACATCTTTCTTTGTAAGGCTGCAAACCCAGTCAGTGTACTCAGACAATTTGCCCATTGCATAGAGTCCACCTATAACAGAACCTATTGAAGATCCGGCAATTGAATGAATTTTAAAACCATGCCTTCCCAATTCATGAATCACTCCAATCTGGGCAAGTCCTTTTGAACCGCCACTCGACAGAACCAGTGATACGCTTTTGGGCATCTGATCTGGGATTAATCTTACTGTATTAATTTTCTCACTGTAAAATCATCATCGGTCAGTCCGGTATCATATTTCACGTCCGACATCTGCATTTTGGTCTTATGATTCTTCTTGAAGTCGGTCATTTCAATTTCCTGAGCATTCCAATAGTTGCCTACTTTGCTGAATATGTATTTTGCTGATTTAATCTTAGTATTTCCTTTATCGTAATAATCCATCGTCTCAGGATAAAAGTTTGTTTTATTGATGGTTACAACTATTTTTGAATAATCAGATTGTGTCATTGGAGTCAGTTCCAGTGTAAATACATTTGCTCCGGCTTCAATTAATTTGGGAGTGTATTTTGCTGAAAAAGGTTTTGATTCCATATCATCATAGGAGAAGTCAGTACCAGCAAAATTCTGATTTTTAGCACTGGTGGCAATTCTTCTTTCTTTGCCAAATGCAGGTAAATACAAATACATTACATCATTAGGCAGAGATAATACCGATATGCCAGCCTGCGATGCCGGTGCTGTAAAACGAAACATACGTTTATCATTCCCTTTCTGTTGGATGGTAGCTTCCCTTACTTCTTCCTTTCCGGCTTTATCAATAAGGACAATCTTATTTTTTCCTGTCATATCTTTCGGGGAATACATCACGTCATCCATTCTTTTTAAAATTGTAGATGCATCCTGTGCATTAGCAGGGTATATTCCTGCCGTCAGAACCATAATGGTTATTAATGCTGAATGAATTATTGCTTTCATTTTTTTATGTTTATAAGTGAATAAATTAGTTTGCAATGATTTTACGTTTCCTGTTCGCCAGAATCAGTATTACAGGTAAAAGAGTCAAAGAGCCAAGACCTGAACCAAACATGCTTATTGCAACAAGCAAACCGAAATTCTGCAATGGCACTAACTGAGAAAACAGCAATACCAAAAAACCTGCTGCAACTGATGTAACATTTATTATTATGGCTTTGCCGCTTGACAATAATGTCTTTTCGATTGCTTTTTCAGCATCCCCGTTCTCCTTCAAATGCGCATTAAATCCTGAGATAAAATGTATTGAATAATCAATACCTATTCCCAATGCAATGCTCCCCACAAGCACAGTAGCTATATCGAGAGGAATACCAGTGAATCCCATAAAACCGAATAACACTAATATTGTAGCAATTATTGGAATGGTCGCATAGATTCCCTTTGAAAAGGAACGGAATATTAATCCTACAATAAGAACCACCAGAACCAATGCTATCAACAGACTACTGAACTGGCTTTTAATCAGGCTGTCATTTAATCTGACATATACAGAGGGCATACCTGTCAATTCAATTTTGCAATTTTCATTTGAGTTTTCCTCAATAAATTGTTGCATTTTCTTTGTGAATGCTTCAATTTCCTTGTTTTCAACCGAAGCAAATTTTGATTGGATAATCCCCCTGTCCAAATCTTCCGAAACAAGCTGCGGCATGACATCCTGCCCATCAAGAAGAAACCATAATTGCTCAATTTTTGTCCGGTCATCAGGTATCTTCTTTCCTTCCAGCATGGCATCATTCATTTGCTCTATCAGGTCTGCAACGGATTGTGTTATGCTGATATTCGGGTCTTGTTTCATGAACTGCTCGGTTTTTATCATCGTCTTTAGAACCTCCGGACTTTGTACATCACCGTCAAAAACCACAAAAACCGGAAATGAACCCCCGAATTTTTTCTGCATTAAATCTTCCGATATTCTTGTTGGATTATCTTTCTTAAAATAGTCAGCCATGTTTGTACTTGTTTTAATAAGGAACATGCCGACAATACTTATGACCATTAAAATACCCCAGATAGAAAAAATATATTTAGGGTGTTTAAAAAGCAGATTGGATAGTGGCTGAAGGATTACATGAGATAAAATAGTTTTCTTTTCCGTTAAATCTGCTGTCTTCTTGTTGTCGTTTTTCGAAAACACGGAAGTAAGCGCAGGAACGAAAAAGATTGCGAGAATCAGTGATACCATCACTCCGATGGCTGTAAAAATGCCAAAATCTCTAATCATCGTAAGGTACGCCCCAAGAACAAATGACACGAATCCGATGGCTGTGGTTACTGCCGCAAGAACTACCGGGATTATAACATAACCAAGTGCCTTTATTATGGTCTGATTGATGTCAGTGGTTTTAGAAACATTAAAGCTGTTTATTACATGAATTGTGTATGCACTTCCAACCGCAAGTAATATGATTGGAACAATGTTAAGAATGATAGTGAGTTCGTGTCCAGCAGTAACCATAATCCCAACAGTCCATATAACAGCAATTCCTGCTGTAAGGAGTGGCATTATTACGCCTCTGAGAGATTTAAAACTGATATATAAAATCAGGGCGATTACAATGAAAACTATCGGAAGAAGCCACACAATATCTGATATTATTAAATCAGAAACATCATTTACCATAAAAGGAAGTCCACCGAAATAAATTATTTCGGGTAAATTTAGTGCTTCAGTCTTTTCCTTGATTTCCTTCGCAACAGCCTGTTTATCAGCATCAGGAAGCAAAGTGAACATTATGACTGTTGCTGTTCCATCCTCTGACACTATTGCCCCTTTATACATCTCTTTTGAGAAAACATAGGATTTAAGACTGTCTAACTGTGATTGACTATTCGGAAGGTTATACTCGTCAACAAGTTTTCCGATTTCAATACCTTCTTCAGTGCTTTTTATGTCGAGGATATTTGTCAGACTTGTCACAGTAGAAACACCATGTGTAATTTTCAGACTGTCAGTAATTTGTTTTACATGCTTGAGCAAATCATTTTTAAATACATTATCAGATTCGAGCACAATCATGCCCATTTCATTTCCGCCAAACTGGTTGCCAATGTTTTTAAATAATAAAGCAGCCGGGTCATCGTCAGGCAATGAACTGACTATATCGGAATTTATACTTATAAATCTTGTCTGGTAACCGAAGAATAATGTAAGTACTATTACACTTGCGATAATTATCCATCTGTTTTTGAGGATTTTCCGGGTAAATTGTTCCATATAATAAATATTGACTATTACTGTTTTGTGGTCAGTTTAAAATTATAAATAGATTTTAACCAAAAGTGTTTTTTGTTCAAAATTTATTTTAAAAAAATAGTGTTACTTTTTTTGTGTTCTTAAACTGTTGACAATCATAGATGATAGTTCATCAATTGTACTCTCGTATTCTGAATACTTTTCCTGAAGATATAATGGTATTTCAATCCCGTTGATGACCATAATGAAAATATTTATAGTTGAATTAATATTTGTAAAATCAAGAAAACCTTCGTTCTTCCCTCTCTCAAGTATTTTTGTCAATTGGTCTCTTTCAAATGCAGCAAAATCTTCCCGTACATCTTTTACAAACAGATATTTTTCAAAGAAATCGGCTTTCAGAGTTTCGTGATAGTTTACTGCTTTATGCAGCAACCTTAACCTTGTTAGGGTGTATTCTTTGAGTGTAATAAGCGAATCATTCTCTGCATCAACAATCTTCTTTAGTTCGATTTTAACTGCATTTAACTCCTGTTTTAACACTTCATTAAAAAGTTCTTCTTTGCCCTTAAAATAATAATATAATACCCCTTTTGCCTTATGGATGTGCTTGGCAATCTCATCCATAGTAGTTTTATGGAATCCAAATTTTGAGAAATACTTTGTTGCTGAATTAATGATCAGCACTTTAGCATCATATTTTGGCATAATTGACCATTACTGTTTATCAGTCAAATTTATTTATTTTAAAACTTTATAACAAATTTCCCTTAAATAAATTTAATAGGTAAGCACTATAAAATGTTGAGAGTTTTGAATGATGATTATTATTCTGCATAGAACCTTTCATAGACTCCCAATCCAAATAGTGCAAAATCATACTTAACAGGATCTTTCGAATCAAAACTTCTTAAAACTCCATCCAGTTCGTCAACTGCTTTAGAATCAGTTTGTCTACGCTTTAACAGGCCAAGCTTCCTGGCTACTCTTCCTGAATGAACATCAAGCGGACATGATAATATTGAAGGTGAAATTGAATCCCAGATGCCAAAATCGACACCATTGTTGTCTTTCCTGATCATCCACCTCAAATACATATTTAATTTCTTTGCCGATGATCCCTTATATGGATCAGATACATGCCTCTCAGTTCTCTTTTCATGTGGAAGTTCAAAAAAAATATTGTGTAATTCATGTATAGCAGGTTGAAGAGAATCAGTCGCTTGATAAGTGCTGAAAATAGCTTCAAGTCCACCTTTGTTCTTGTAAATATGTCGCAGTGCTTTTAAGAAATAAAACAGATCTGTGGAATTAAATGTTCTATGTACAAAATTTCCAATCCCCTGAAATTCATCATCACTTGAATTCATTATGAATTCGTAAGGTGAATGATCGAGCAATTCCATAATTCGGTTTGCATTTTTGAGAATCATCTTTCTGTTTCCCCAGGCGATAGTGGCTGCAAGAAAGCCAGCTATTTCAATATCATGCTTCTCAGTAAATTGATGTGGAATACTAATTGGATCACACATAATGAAGGAAGGCTGGTTATATAATTCAACCTTTTCATCAAGAAACTCCTTCAGCTCATGTCTTTTTAACTTCATTTCCTTAAATTGGATGTCATAAAAATAAGGAAATAAAATCAAAAATTATGCTACCTTAATCATCCGTAGGAATATGTTTCTCCGGTGGATGGTCAGAGATGATGACCGTGGTGTTGATTTTGGCCTGTGGCATTCCATCACTCCCTCAGTGCTCTCCTGTCCCCTGGATGTGCATTCAGGGAATGTGGCCCGCAAGCTGGGTTTGCTTACGCGAAAACAGAGTGATGCAAAGGCAGTGGCAGAGCTCGATGCCAGGCTGCGGGAGATGGATCCGGCTGACCCCGTAAAATATGATTACGCGCTGTTCGGGCTTGGTGTATTCGAAAAATGGTAAATATACATACGGTTTATTCCCGATAGAGGCAGCATGCCGGCAGGCTGTTATAGACCTCTTCAGGCGCCTTGTATTTCCCATTGTCATGACCAGCCTTTGCAATCGCCTTTTGAACAGTCTCCAGGGAGGTAAGGGATTTGTTGAATGCCAGGTGCAGTATTTTATTCTCAAGACTCCACGAGGCTGATTCAACACCTTTAACAGACATGGCAGTTGTTTCGATCCTCTCCTTGCACATCTCGCAGAGCCCCTCCACCCTGAATTCGGCATGGCTTGTGCCGGCAGCCTGTTTGAAACCGGTGGTGGCTGTCGTAACGTGATCATGGTCTGCGCCTTCTGTATCCATGTCGGCGCTGCCTGTTCCGGACATTGTCCCGTGATCATGGCCTGCAGAAGCAGCTCCCCCTGACGGATTCATCATGCTGGGCTTGCCCTCCAGCTGGGCCGCGGCATCTACGCTGAATGTCCCGTTGGTAACTAGCACTTCACCTTCAGTCAATCCTGCTTTTATAACCCATCCATCAATGAGTGAAGGCCCGAGGGTGACCTCGCGCATCCTGAAAACCGGCTCATCGCTTCCCGGCTGCTTTACATAAACAACAGACCGCACACCGGTCCAGAGGACTGCTGACCGTGGTATTACAAGCTCGTTGCCGTATCCGGAGAGGGCAGACTGCACAACGCCTGTGGCAAACATCTCAGGCTTAAGCCTTCCTGACCGGTTATCTGCCTCCACCCGTACCTTTGCAACCCGTGTTACAGGATCGATCACCGGATCAATAAAGGCTATGGTACCGGTAAACTCAGTTCCGGGATATGCCTTAAGCATGAACTTCATTTTATCATTTTTCCTGAGGAACTGCAGATCACTCTCATACGCGTCAAACATTACCCAGACTTTTGACAGATTGGCTATCCTGTAAAGAATTGTGCCACGTGATACATAATCGCCTTCATTGACCAGTCTTTCCATCACCACTCCGGTGGTATTTGAGACTATCTCCAGTGTTGGCCGTACTGTGCCGGAGGTTTCAATTGCTGCTATCTGTTCATCAGTGAGTTTCCACTGGCGCAGTTTCTCCTTCGCCGCTTCATAGATTGCCGGCTGGATCGACTTTGTTTTTGCCGCTTCGAGCAGTTCCTGCTGTGCTGTAATGACCTCCGGGGAGTAGATTCTTGCCAGTGTCTGACCCATTTCTATTGTCTCACCTGTGAAGCTTGCATACAGTTGTTCAATCCTGCCTGACAGATGAGACACCTGGTTCTGAAGCTGCCGCTCGTCAACCTGCACCTTGCCGTAGAGGCGGACCTCACGGGTCGGTTTCTGCCGTGAGACCACCGTAGTCTCTATCCTGGCAAGCATGGCTGCCTCTTCGGTCATTTGAATTGCGTCCGGATCAATTGAAGCAGATCCCCCCTGCACCAATGGGATGAGGTCCATGGCACATATAGGACATTTCCCTGGTTCCTCCATCCTGATCTGTGGATGCATCGAGCATGTCCAGATGGTGGCAGCATATTCCTCAACAGGGGATCCGTTTGTTTCTGTTTTTACTTTCGACGGATGAAAAACCAGCCATCCTATGAAAATTCCTGCCAGCAGTATGATTGTGAAACTCAAATACCTGTTGGCTATTATTCCGGTCAGTTTATTCTTTTTCATTGCTTGAATTTTGAGATGTTGGTTCTGAAGCCATCAGCTGGTTAAGCCTGGCAACTGCAATATTCCGGTCTGCAACTGCGTCAACCATGCCCAGGTGATAGTCAAGGGTCTGTTGCTGCAGTCTCAGGACATCGGTGAGGTCAGCCGTAGCGGCTGAATAGCCCTTCAATACCAGGTCAAGCGACCTGGAGGCAAGGGTGAACTGTGTCTGGTAAAGTTCTCTGCGGCTTTGTGCGTCGTCGTACATCCGGAGGGCTTCATAATAGTCAGTCTGCAGGCCGGTGGCCGTCGCCCTGCGGTTGAGTGATGCCGCATTCTGCATCAGTGAAGCCTCCTCGCGCATTGCCCTGTATTTCTTCCTGTATATTGGCAGGGTGATGCTTATCATTGGCATAATCATGTCGCGGCCGTTCATCTCCGATGCTGACATGGCACTTCTGCCTATGGGTGCATAGCTCACTCCCAGTCCGGTCATGGGTAGCCCCATTCCTTTCGCCATTCTTTCGCGGGCTTCCCATGCCTTCTTTTCGTAATCAATCATGGCAAGCATGGGGTTCCTGGCGTCAATGGAGTCGGGGAGAAGGGCAAGAGGTATGTCTGGTATATCCTCAGTGACCTCTTCTGTTGTAAAAACCGGTACCCGGGGCGGCCTGTCAAGATAACCGTTGAAGCGCGCCACAAGTGATCCTTCCCTGTTTTTCAGCAGGTTTATTTTATTCTTTAGTTCAGCAACCTCGATCTGGATCCTGTAGAGATCAGCCAGTCCTGATCCTGAGGTGGCTCCCATGTTGCCCATCGCCCCTGATGACCCTGAAGCCATGCCCATGCCTGCTGCAGTAGCGCTGCCCGACAGGGAAGAGCTGCCCGACCCGGAGATGCCGCCTGCCGCAGAAGCGGGGCCGGCTCCCATTCCGCTCATGGACGATTTAGATCCCGTTGAGTTCATACCGGATGCCGAACCCATTGTCCCCTGGCTGCCAGGCAAGTTCCTGATCATGGCATTGCCGGATGAACCTGAAGCTCCCATTGAACCTGATGTTCCGCTGCTGACTGCCTGTGACACTTCTCCTGGCGACGCCCTGAATCTTGCCAGTGCAATCTGTTCTATGGAATTCAGGATATCAACATTCTCTTCCGCAACAGATATCTCTTTCCTGACTTTGTAGAGTTCATACCATGTGCTCTGCACCTCATAATAAACCATCAGTTTAGTGCTCCGGAACTCCTCATAGCGTGCACTGGCCATCAGGCTCATCTCGTCTTTCGCATTCCTGAGAACGCCAAACCACGGGAACATCTGCATGAGTTGCAGCTCCGCATACTGTCTCCCGCTGACCAGCTCCATCGGCATGAGGAAAATGCCAGCACTCAGTTCCGGGTCTGGCAGGCTGCCTGCCTGCGGAATCTTCCTGAGTGAAGCCTGGTATTCCACCAGTTTTTGCATCACCAGCGGATTGTTCTTAGCTGCCGTCTCCAGGTAAAACAGGAGCGAGTCAGGATAAGCAGGGTCAACTGCGGCCTCAGCCCGGTGCAGTTTGCCTTCCGTCTCAGAGTAATTACTGTAATCTACTGTCTCTTGTGAGCCGGGCTGCGAGTCAGAGTGATTACTGTCACCTGCTACCGCATTGCTGCCTCTCACAATGAGGAGAAAAAGGATAATATAAATTATTGATTTCTTCATTCTTCCTGGTCTTTATCATTTGTATTTATAGCTTTCCGTGCTGCGCGGGTGACTGCTCCTTCCCTCCAGATGGCCTGGAAGAGCGGTACAACAAAAACGGTCATCACCTGTATTACCATCCCTCCAAAGGCAGGGATGGCCATCGGGGCCATGATATCTGCCCCTTTACCAGTTGAGGAGAGTACCGGAAGCAGTGCAATTACAGTCACCGCGGTGGTCATCATCGCAGGACGGACCCGCTTTTTACCTGCCGTGACGACAGCCTCGCGGACATCCTTCACCGTTGCCGGTTTCAACTCTTCAAATACCTGGTGGATGTATGTCCCCATTATGACCCCGTCATTGGTGGCAATACCGAAGAGAGCAATGAATCCTACCCATACCGCAACACTGAGGTTAACAGGATGCATCTGGAACATTTCCCTGAGATTCTGGCCGGCCACGGAAAAGTTCATGAACCAGTCCTGCCCGTAAAGCCATAGCATGATAAATCCTCCGGAAAATGCCACAAAGACGCCCGAAAAATGGATCAGCGATGCTGTTACCGTCCGGAATTGGAAATAGAGTAACAACAGGATTACCAGCAGGCTCACCGGGATGACTATGGCAAGTCTTTTTGTTGCCCTGATCTGGTGCTCGTAGTTGCCTGCAAATTTGTATGTTACCCCAAACGGGAGGGTTAGTTCACCTGAACTTATCTTCTCCTTTAGAATCCTGTCGGCTTCCTGGACCACATCCACCTCTGAGCCCCCTTCTGTCTTATCGAAGATGACATAACCTACCAGGAAGGTGTCTTCGCTTTTGATCATCTGTGCCCCGCGGGTGTAGTCAACATCGGCAATTTCACCAAGGGGGACCTGGACACCGTTCATGGCCGGGATGAGTATCCGTTTTATTGCTTCAGGACTGTCACGCAGTTCCCGTGCGTACCTCACCCTGATGGGGAACCGTTCCCGCCCTTCCACAGACGTTGAGAGTGTCATGCCTCCCACAGCTGTCTCAACCACCTCCTGGAAATCAGCTATCTTGATGCCGTACCTGGCCATTGCTTCCCGGTCAGGTTTGATCTCAATATACGGTGCTCCCACGGCACGGTCATAAAAGACAGTGGAGGGCTTGATTGAAGGAACGTTCTTCAGGGCTGTCTCCAGCTTCAGACCTGCTTCTTCAATCGATTCCAGGTCAGGACCGTAGACTTTCATTCCCATTGGCGCCCTCATACCTGTGGAGAGCATCACAAGGCGGGTTTCGATAGGCTGTAGTTTTGGCGCTGAAGTCAACCCGGGTACGTTGGTAACTTTGACAATCTCATCCCAGATATCCTGGGGATTTTTTATCTCCGGGCGCCATTGCCGGAAGTAATCGCCTCTTCTGTCAGGAATGAGGCTGTCAGCAGGTATTACCCTGAATCCATCTTCTTCGGGATTGTATGTTTCCCCGCCGGCCAGGATAAAATTTCCCTTTCTGTCGGTTCTAAACCTCATCCTGTGGCCGTTCTCATCGAGAATGTATTCGGGTCTGTAGTTTATTGTGTTCTCAAACATCTGCACCGGAGCCGGGTCAAGGGCTGAGTTGACCCTTCCCCATTTCCCGACAGCCTGCTCAACCTCCGGGATAGCGGCAAGCCGCCTGTCGAGTGTCTCGATATAGTCAAGATTCTGCTCTATCCCTGTATGTGGCATGCTTGTAGGCATAAGCAGGAACGAGCCTTCATTAAGTGAAGGCATAAACTCCTTCCCAGTTCCGGGAAACAGACGCACTGCAGCCTGCCATGCACCCGTCTGACGGAAGCTCTTCCAGCCTGCAAGCTCCAGTGAACGCGGGATAAAGCCAAGAATTTTATCAGAACCCTGCCATACCATCAGCCCGAAGAGGATGGTTCCGGCGGGGATAAGAAGAAATTTCCATTTGTTTGCCAGGGCCCATCTCAGAATTTGCTCATAATAGTGTACCATTGACATCAGGGCCAGAAGTATGACCCCGACTATCCCGGCAACAAATAAAAAGTTGGCCGGGAGGCTGTTATGGGCACCCAGAGGAAGCCATTCACCGGCCAGGAACCAGGTTGCAAACAGAACAGTGATCAATATATTTATTCTGCCTGGCCATGCTTTATATCTTTCACTCCACCTCCGCTCAAAGATGTTGTTGATGCCGATGGCTGTCAGGACAAGTGCAGGCCATGCGTGCCAGACAGCAGTAAAAAGCAGTCCGGCAATGACCAGCGCTGCATTCCAGGTCACCCTGATTTTCTTCCTGTCAAATGAGACATTGAAAAAGATGTGCACCAGCGTTGGAAGAACCACAATGCCAAGGATAAAAGCGGAGACAAGGGCAAAGGTCTTCGTCCAGGCAAGCGGATGAAAGAGTTTGCCTTCCTGGGCCTGCATGGCAAACACCGGGAGGAAGCTGATAATTGTAGTGGCAATTGAAGTTACCACGGCAGCCCTGACCTCTGTTGTAGCACCGTAAATGACCTGCATCAGCTTTCGGCCCCGAATACCCCTGTTCTCAGGCATCTCCAGGTGCCGCAGGATATTTTCCACATCCACAATTCCTATGTCAACCATCACCCCGATGGCGATTGCTATTCCCGAGAGGGCAACAATGTTGGCATCGATCCCGAACAGTCGCATCAGTATAAAAGTCATCAGCACACCGATCGGCAGTAATCCTGCAACGATGAGTGAAGCCCGGAGATTCATCACGAGGACGATGATCACAATGATGCTGATCAGGATTTCATGCGAGAGGGCAGAGCCCAACGTGCCGATAGTCTCCCTTATCAGCCCTGTGCGGTCGTAAAAGGGAACCACCGTTACCTTTGACACGGTTCCGTCAGCGAGAGTCTTTTGTGGCAGGCCGGATTCAATCTCTTTGATTTTTTCCTTTACATTGTCTATCACCTCTACGGGATTTGACCCGTATCTGGCAAGAACAACTGCACCTACTGCCTCAGATCCTTCCTTGTCCAGTCCGCCTCGCCTGGGTGCAGGGCCAAAGGAGACCCGGGCAACGTCCTTTATGCGAACCGGAACGTTATTCCTTACAGCCACAACTGAGAGTTCAAGGTCACTCAGTTCCCTGATGTAGCCCAGCCCCCTGATAATGTATTCTGCCTTGTTTATCTCAACTGTTTCTGCCCCGATGTCCAGGTTGCTTTTCCTGACAGCGTCCATGACATCCATAACACTGACATTGTATGCCCTGAGGGCGTCAGGATCAAGATCAACCTGGTATTCTTTGACAAAACCGCCCACTGACGCAACTTCCGATACGCCGTCAGCCGTTGAAAGACTGTATTTTACATAAAAGTCCTGTATAGTCCTCAGCTCTGACGGGTCCCAACCTCCTGCAGGTTTTCCGGTCTTCGGGTCACGCCCTTCCAGGGTGTACCAGAATATTTGCCCGAGAGCAGTTGCGTCAGGGCCGAGGGTTGGGCTGACACCATCAGGAAGGGTACCGGGCGGAAGGGAGCTGAGTTTTTCAAGTATCCTTGAGCGGCTCCAGTAAAACTCGACATTATCCTTGAAAATGATGTAAATAAATGACATGCCGAACATTGATGTGCTGCGGATGGTCTCGACCCCGGGAATACCCAGCAGCGCCGTGGTAAGCGGATAGGTGATCTGGTCCTGTATATCCTTTGGCGACCGGCCCATCCACTCCGTGGCTACTATCTGCTGGTTCTCACCTATATCAGGGATGGCATCAACCGGTACCGGGCTGGAAGGAAGTATCCTTTTCCCGGAGTTGAAGGGCATGGTGACCAGTCCGCCGGTGATGAATGCTGCAAGGAGGATGAAGGTAATCAGCCTGTTCTCCAGAAAATACTTTACTAACCTGTTAAACATCGCGGGTTGATTTAAAAATTATGCCGGCAGGCCGGGAAAATGGCCTGCAGCCTGCCGGCCGAAAACATTAAAAGTTATTTGCTCCGGTCATAGTGGCAGCATGCCGGAAGCTTCTCATACACTTCATCCTTAGCCTTGTACTTCTCGGTATCATGACCCACGGCAGCCAGTTTCTTGCTGAGGGCATCCTTCCCGGTCTTTGCCGGATCATAGGTCGCGGTAAGCATCTGTGTTTTGGCATCCCAGGAAGCTGCTGTGGCACCTTCGGCACTTGCAGTCTTCTCTATCCTTGCCTTGCACATATCACACTTACCCCATACCTTGAAGGTCTCTGTCTTGGTTGCAGCCTGTTGGGCCTGAACCTGTTCCTGTGCTGAGGCAGTAAGGCCCATTGTAGCTGCAAACAGTGCGATGATAAAAAGTCTGATTGTTTTCATAGCATAATGATTTTAATGTAAATACATGTGTTATAATGGTATAATAGCAGCATAGCTGATGAATCACGGACTCATCAGCAGCCTGAAGAATGGATGGTATTATAACCGGAACTGGCAGATGACAGGGAGGTCAACTGCGGGATGTGAAAAGGTCGGAGGCGGGCCGGTATCAGAAAACTCTGAAACGGAAGTAAACAGGCTATTTGAAATTGCCTGTGCAAAGGCTACAGCAAGCAGATTAAATGTCTTTGGAGCTTCCGGAGCCTGGTAAGTGGAATTGATGGTGGTGTTGTCAACTCCGTAAAACGAAATTGTATTATCACAGCAATGACTGTCGAGGCTGTGTCCATGAACGGGACAATTTTCCTCAGATTCTTCCATACCGCAGGATGCAAACTCTCCGCTGAGCGATACCCTGGTGGCAACCGGAACGCCATGGCAGTAATGTCTTGCCACGGAGACATGCGCCACTGAAGCGACAGTAAGTAAAACAGTCAGTATGGATAATGCCTTTTTCACATTAAGAGAAACAATCCGTCCAGTCTAATGTTCTGCAAAAATGAAAAAAACCCTGATACTGGAAACTGTATCAATGATTCTTCAATGGTGGCGACGTTTTATGAAATCTAATTAAGGTTTGGATTAAATTTACCGTCAGGAATTTCTCAGAACTCACATAATGTAATGTCTTCAAGCCATTTCAAATTCAAACAATTTACTGTCAACCAGGAGCGGGCGGTGTTTAAGGTCACCACTGACAGCGTGCTTCTGGGAGCCTGGGCTGACATTGAGAGTGCCGGATCTGTACTGGATATCGGCACCGGCACAGGATTGCTGGCACTGATGGCAGCACAGCGTTCTGCTTCACGGATTGTTGCTATTGAGCCTGACTGTGACTCCTTCCTGCAGGCCGGAGTAAATATCGCTGGCAGCCCGTGGTCAGAGAGGATAACCCTGCTGAATACCTCTGTTCAGGATTACAATCCGGAGGGAGGCGCCGGGTTCGACGCCATCATAACCAATCCGCCGTATTTCATTGATTCGCTTGTCAATCCGGTAGAGGAGAAAGCCCGTGCACGTCACACAGTCACTCTAACCCAGGCTGACCTGTTGGAAGCTGCCGGGCGACTTCTGAATAAAGGTGGTTCTCTTCACCTGGTGCTGCCGGTATCCGAGGCAGAGAGGTTCCTCGTCCTGGCAGTATCCTGCGGATTTCACTGCAACAGGAGGATGTCTGTAAAGCCCATCCCGGGACAGCCGCCGTCGCGGATGCTGATGACCCTCAGCCAGGAGAAGGGCCCTTGCGCTGAGGAGGAAATTGTTATAGAAAAAGGAGGGAGACATAATTACTCAGATGAGTATGTCTCCCTCACTAAAGATTTTTATCTGAAATTCTGAACACCTGTTCCGGGTGCTGCCGCAACTGTTCCAGCCTGCTTCCGCATCTTTCACCAGCCGGTCAGGGCACACCTTCGCTGGAATCAGCCCGGCCAGTCCCTTTAATGGAATCAGCCCGGCCAAAACAGTTCTATTTTATCATCCTGTCAACCGGCAGGCCGTACTCCTCTTCCATCCTGATGCCGTTGGCCTCAAGCTCATCGAGGATAGGATTGTAAATCTCCGGTAGTATGGGCCTGTAAACTCCGTGAAGCAGTATCTTACCGGTAAGGATCATCTTGACAGCCATTGCTGCGGGTAATGCAACCGTACGGGCGATTGAGGTGTTGGTGGCAGGTGTGCCGAAGTCGAGCATCCTGGAGCTGATAACCTCACTTTTGCCGTCGTGGTATGTTGCCAGGAAGAGATGCTGCATCACAATCATGTCACGCTCATTGTCATTCAGCCACATTTTCTTTATCATCAGGTCAGAAGTGATCTCGTAGGGAGAGGTCACGGCATATCCCATGTCAGTGTCGCTGAACAGGCCAAGCCACTCCAGCGCCTCAAGCGACCTGTCGGTGGGGTTGAGTCCAGGCTTCTCCTTCAGTTCCTTCCTGAGGTCGTTGCCCGGTACTCCTGCCTTTTCCGCAACAAACTGTCTGAATGTCATCCCAGTATAATCTTTGTCGCCGTCGTCAATCAGGCCTGTTGCCTTCATCAGGTCAAGGGTCTCACACCATCCTTTGAAGCGGAAGGTGCCGCGGTACATGGTTTGTATTCCCTTCAGACCGTAAATGTCAACATAGCTTACAGAATCGCGATTGGGGTAAACCTCCAGGTCGCCTACTCCCGGGAAGGGATGTGTGAAGCGGTCCTTGAAGAGATCTATCGGCTCAATATTAATAATCTTGCCGTGTTTCAGGTATGTTGCTCCATTGCGGCTGGCAAGCACCACTCCCTTCGGGCTCCATGAGAACTTGTATCCCAGCGGGTTATTGGCGTCTTCCGGTGCCGGCAGGGCTCCGCAAAGCGAATAGAACTCCTCTATCTTTCCGCCTCTCTCCCTTACATTGTCAATGATGCGCATGGCTGACATATGGTCTATTCCCGGGTCAAGCCCTGCCTCGTTGAGGAAGATAACGCCTGCCTTCACAGCATCATCATGCAGTGCCTGCATTGCCGGTGAAACATATGATGTGGTCACCAGGGGCTTCCTGAATCTGAGGCAGAACTTCGCCACATCAACGTGGAACCTGTAAGGAAGCAGGCTGACGGTCAGATCACTGTCCCTGACCATGTCAGATAGCTTGTCCATGTCTTCCATGACCCAGGCTATTGATTTGCCGTTCCTGTGACCACCCAGCAGCCTGTCAGCTTTCTCTTTTGTCCTTGTTGCAATTATTACCTCAAAACCTTCCCCGAGCAGGTACTCAACCATTGGTTTTGACACCAGGCCGGCACCGAGAATAAGTACTTTTTTCATATACGTTCTGTTTTCAGAGTTTAATTTCCGGATTCCCGCAGGCTCTCTTTTTATGCCTTCCTCACAAAGGTAGTCAAACTCTTCCGGACTATTTATGATAAAAGTTATACTTAAGTTGCAGGAGATTTTTAATTTTGTTTCACCCTGCAGAGAGCAGGTGTCAAACCGCAAATGTCTCAGAAGCACAAATATGTCGAAACCCCGCTGATGAAGCAGTATTATGCTGTCAAGGCCAAACATCCTGACGCCATACTTCTTTTCAGGGTGGGCGACTTCTACGAGACCTTTGGCGAAGATGCCATCCGGGCATCGGAGATACTGGGAATCACCCTCACGAAGCGTGCCAATGGTTCTGCCAGCTCGGTGGAGCTGGCAGGGTTCCCTTTTCATGCGCTTGACACCTACCTGCCCCGTCTGGTCAGGGCGGGACAACGGGTTGCCATCTGCGAACAGCTCGAAGATCCGAAGCTGGCAAAGAAGATAGTCAAGCGCGGTATCACTGAGCTGATCACACCGGGAGTGTCATTCAGTGACAACGTGCTGAATCACAAGGAAAATAATTTCCTTGCGGCCATTCATATGGAAAAGCAGGCGGTGGGGGTGGCATTGCTCGACGTCTCCACCGGCGAGTTCTTTGTCTCCGAGGGAGATATGCCGCATGTTGAGCAGATACTGAATAATTTCCAGCCGAAGGAGGTGCTCTTCGAGAAGCGTAAAACAGGGCTCTTCAATGAGCGTTTCGGAAGCCGGTTCTATACCTACAGGCTTGACGACTGGATTTTCACGCCCGATACCGCCAATGACAGGCTGCTGAAGCAGTTTGGTACCACCTCGCTGAAGGGCTTTGGGATTCAGGGCATGACCAACGGCATCATCGCCGCAGGCGCTATCCTCTGGTACCTTGACATGACACGCCATGAGAACCTGGGGCATATCAACCGCATCTCGCGCATAGAAGAGGAGAAATATGTCTGGCTTGACCGGTTCACAGTCCGTAACCTGGAGCTGTTCCATTCGCCCTTCGAGGGCGCAAAAACGCTTATAGAGATACTTGACCGCACCCTCTCACCCATGGGCGGACGAATGATGAAGAGATGGATCTCCCTGCCGCTGAAAGACACGTCGGTACTGAATACAAGGCTTGATATCGTGGAATACCTGATGGCTCATACCGATATCAGGGAGGAGATTGACGATCTTATCCTTGAGGTGGGCGATCTGGAGAGACTGCTGAGCAAGGTGGCTGTGGGCAGGGTCTCCCCGCGCGAGATAGCCCAGATAAGACGCGGCCTGACAGCTATTGGCCAGCTGAAGAGGCTCTGCGCATCCACGGAGTCCCAGCCACTTGTCTCCATGGCATCAGGATTCGATCCCTGTCCTGAGCTGGCTGACGCCATCGGACGGACACTGACAGCCGAGCCCCCGGCAGCCGTCAGCAAGGGTCATGTCATCGCCGAAGGCATATCACCTGACCTTGATGACCTCAGGGGGATTTATTACGGTGGCAAGGAATACCTTAACGACCTGCAGCAGAGGGAGAGCCTGCGCACAGGCATCAGCTCGCTGAAGATCAGTTATAACAATGTCTTCGGGTACTACATCGAAGTGCGCAATACACACAAGGATAAGGTGCCTGCCGACTGGATCCGCAAGCAGACACTGGTGAGCGCTGAACGATATATCACAGAAGAACTGAAGGAGTATGAAGAGAAGATTCTCGGGGCAGGGGAGAAGATCCTTGAGCTTGAGACCTCGCTGTTCAATGACCTGGTGGCATCGGTCACTCCCTTTATAAACCTCATGCAGGCTGATGCCGCGTCAGTGGGGCGGCTCGATTGCCTGCGCTCGTTTGCAGTGATCTCGGATGAGTACGGATACACAAGGCCTGTGCTGGATGAGAGCCATGTTCTGGACATTAAGGAGGGCCGTCACCCGGTTATTGAAAGGCAGCTGCCCCCGGATGACCCCTATGTTCCGAACGACGTATGGCTTGATAACGACGATCAGCAGGTGATTATCCTGACCGGGCCTAATATGTCAGGTAAGTCGGCGCTGCTGCGGCAGACGGCCCTGATAGTGATAATGGCACAGGCAGGCTGCTTCGTGCCGGCAAAGGAGGCGCGGATAGGCATCATTGACAAGATCTTTACAAGGGTGGGGGCATCGGATAACCTCTCCCTGGGGGAGTCAACCTTTATGGTTGAGATGAACGAGGCTGCCAGCATACTCAATAACCTGTCAGACAGGAGCCTGGTGCTGCTTGATGAGATAGGCAGGGGCACCAGCACCTATGACGGCATCTCCATCGCCTGGGCCATGGTGGAGTATATCCACGAGTGCAGGCACAGGGCCAAGACGCTTTTCGCCACCCATTACCACGAGCTCAATGAGATGGAGAGCACCTTTAAAAGAGTGAGGAACTTCAATGTCTCCATAAGGGAGCTTGACAACAGGGTGATCTTCCTACGCAAGCTGAAGAGGGGAGGGAGCGAGCACAGCTTCGGGATACATGTGGCACGTATGGCCGGCATGCCCAGGAGCGTTGTGGGGCGCGCTGATGAGATACTGAAGATGCTTGAGGAGGGCAGGGGCGGCACCAACCTGGGTAAACCGGTGGAGGAGCTAGCTACCCACCGCGAGGGCTACCAGCTCAGCATCTACCAGCTTGATGACCCGGTGCTGAAACAGATACGGGATGAACTGCTGGGCCTTGATCTGGATAACCTCACACCCATGGAGGCCCTGAACAAATTGTACAATATCCGGAAATTATTAAAATGATTGATCTGCATGATATTTACCCACCCGGCATATATTATTGCATGCACAGATCAGGTAAGATTTAGGTATTGTATTTTTGAAAAAAGTGTTATTTTTGCAGTCACAATTGCGGGAATAGCTCAGTTGGTAGAGCACGACCTTGCCAAGGTCGGGGCCGCGAGTTCGAGTCTCGTTTCCCGCTCAAAAGTAAGATGGCGCCTCAGATACGGGGCGCCATCAGTGATTATAAGAGGTGCCTTTGACAGGGACCTCTCCTGCAGATGAGAAACGCCCGCAAAGGGCGTTCCTGGTATTATGCCGGCGGACCCTTCAGGGTGCCGGTATATATAATTATGCAAGCAGCTATTTCACCGGACCCCAGTCGACCAGCACCCCGTCCCTGAAATAGAGATATTTCTGTGAATAGATCCACTCCTCCTCTACGCTGCGGTCAACATACATACGGTTTATCTGTATTGGTTTGCCCCAGCTGTCACGCGCTATATCGGAGCCGATCCCTTTCCATACCTTATGTTGATAGATGGGTTTGGCCAGGGTTATGCCATACTTGTCCACCAGAGCCTGGAACCTGTCTGTCGGTACCTGCCTTGCCTGCACATCAGGCTCCGGCCGTACCGGCGCTGCTTCCTGCACGGGCTGCGCCACTGGCTGTGAAGTTGTCACCACCGGCAGTGCTGCAGTAAGCCTGTCAGATTTAACATAACCCTCAATATCCTCCCAACGGATAAGGGTAAAGAGAGTATCTGCACTGACAGCTTCAACAATAGTTGCGTCGGGGATTATCTGTAACACCGAGGCGAGGTCATCCTTGTCGGCGAAAAGCCTTACGGCGCCTTTGGTTGCCAGTTTCTGCAGGTCCTGTGCCGTCAGCGAAAGGGCGGCAAATAATACAAATACAAAAAGTATAGCCTTTTTCATTTTCCTGGAATTTATCAGGTGATGCTCAGAAACCGTACCACCATTATTTTTTGTCATTATCAGGACATCACGAAGCGCCGGGACAGTTTTTACCAGCCGGTGGTCCATGTGGGGCTGAGCTACTTTTTTCTTATTATCATCAGGCCGTCCCTGAGGGGTAGAACTATTTTTTCAACCCTGTGGTCACTGCGGACCTTTTCATTGAACATCACAACACCTTTCGTCTGGGGGTCCTTCAGCGCCTCCGCTCCTTCAATCTTTCCTCCCCAGAGCACGTTGTCAGCAATGATGAATCCCCCCTTCCGCACCCTGTCGAAGACAACGTCATAATACTCACAGTATTCACGTTTGTCGCCGTCAATGAAGACAAGGTCGAAGGTGTAGTCCAGTGACGGGATGACCTCCTGTGCCCTGCCCGTATGAAGTGTCACCCTGTCAGCCACGCCGGCAAGTGCGAAGTAGTGTGTGCTCATCTCGTTGAGCTCGTCATTCATCTCTATGGTATGCAATTGTCCGCCGCTCTTCAGCCCGCGTGCCAGGCAGATGGCGGAATAGCCGGTATAGGTTCCTATCTCCAGTATCTGTGTGGGATTTATCATGTATGAGAGCATCTCCAGGAACTTCCCCTGGATATGTCCTGAGACCATGTTTGGATTAACCACGTAGAGATGTGTCTGTCGGTAGAGTTCCTCCAGCACCTTATCCTCGGGGGTGCTGTGCTCCCTGATATATTTGTCAAGATCTTTCTCCATTCTGCTTGTATATTAAGGTTGAAAGGGAGGATCTGTCAAAGATGGCTTCTGCTGTTTCCGTCAGCTCCATGGCAGTAACAGCATCTATCTTACGGAAGGTCTCTTCCATCGTGTCAATACGGTCAAAGATCAGGAGGCTTTTTCCGAGGCTGAGCATGAGGCTCTCGTGGTTCTCGTAAGCCCTGGCCAGGTAGCCCTTTATCTGGTTCTTCGCCCTTGACAGCTGCAGTATGCCCAGTGGCTGGTTTCGAAGCCTGTTGAGCTCTTTATGAATGAGGGCTATGCTCTTACCCAGGTTGCGATTGTCGGTGCCGAAATAGATTGTCACCAGCCCGGTGTCAGTATAAGGATTGTATACCGATTCAACATTGTATGCATATCCGCGCTTTTCGCGAAGCGATAGGTTCAGACGCGAGTTCATCCCCTGCCCGCCGAGGATATTGTTCAGCATGAAGAGCCCCATCCTCCGTTTGTCATGCAGGTCGTATGCGATGTTACCTATGATGCAGTGGTTCTGCCACGTATCAGTTTTCTTTTCCGTGCTGACCGGCCTGTAGAGGTATTCTGACCTTTTTCTGCGTGTGTCATTTCCGGCAGGCACCTGGCTGAAAAATTTGTCAAAAAGGGCAATGATCTGTTTCCCGCTGATGGCTCCCACGGAGCAGAAGACCATCTGGGAAGGTGAGTAGTTGCGTGCCATGAAGCGCCTGATGGAATCGCCGGTGATTGCCCGCACTGTGGCAGGCATGCCAAGAATACTTCTTCCTATAGGCTGGTCGGGGAAGACCATCTCCTCAAACTCATCAAAGATATATTCTGCCGGGTTGTCAAGATATGAGTTGATCTCCTCTATGACAACCTCCTTCTCCTTTTCGATTTCGGCCGGGGGAAATGTGGAGGAGAATAGCAGGTCGGATATCAGTTCAACAGCCCTGGGGTAGTGTTCCTTCAGGAAGGAGGCGTGGATGGCTGTCTCCTCCTTGGTGGTATAGGCGTTGAGTTCGCCGCCCACATCCTCAAGCCGGCTGAGAATATGGTACGACTTCCTGTGTGTTGTACCCTTGAAGAGCATATGCTCAATGAAGTGTGCCACGCCGTGTTCTTCGGGGAGCTCATCGCGTGAGCCGGCGTTGATGATAATGCCACAGTGTGCCACAGCGCTTGCTGTAGGAAGGTGTACCAGCCTGATGCCGTTGGCTAGAGTATGCAGTGTCAGATCCATGTTTTCAAGTAGAATTGACAAAGATAAGAAGGAATTCAGGTTTCAGTGCTACGGCTGCCCACTTCCGTTACGGGCTTCTTCCCGGGGCTCTTACAAAGTGAATTTCAGGTATTGCACAAAAAATATAAAAGCAGTATATTTGCCGTCCGAAATGGTACCATAGCTCAGTTGGTAGAGCAACGGACTGAAAATCCGTGTGTCCCCGGTTCGATTCCTGGTGGTACCACATCCTGAAAATGTAAATCCCGCAAGATCAATGATCTGCGGGATTTTGTGCTTTAGGGGGTGACGGAATTGGTGACGAATTTTGTAACTTGTATCTTTTCAAAATTCAGAACATTTTTCCCGGCTCAGGTTAGAGAGCTCAGTCCGTGGGACGGTTGTTTTGCATGAGCATTATCATCTCCGTACCTGCAAGGAGAAATGCTCCAACACCATATACTTCAGTCATATCAGGTGTAACAACCTTCGGGTCCTGGCCGACAGGTTGCACCCAGCCGAGCTTGCCGTCTGCATGAACAGCACTGACAAGCGCCTGCCAGGCTTTATTCACTACTGGCAGATAAATCTCTTTATCAAGCAGACCGGCATTCACTCCGTAAGCCAATGCATAGCAGAAGAATGCTGAGGAACTGGTCTCTGGGTTAGGAAAACTATGATGGTCGAGCATGCTGGCATGCCAGAACCCCTCATTATCCTGACACGAAGCCACCTTTTCTGCCATTTCAGCAAAGAGTGTCTCATAGAATGGCCGGTAAACACTGGTGGAAGGCAGTTCCTTCAGAAGGGAAACAAGCCCGCCCATCACCCAACCGTTTCCGCGACCCCAGAATACCTTCCGGCCATTTGCTTCCAGTACTTTTTCAGGGAAATACCGATGATCGCGATAAAACAGGCGTTCATCTTTATCATACAGGAAATCATAAGTGGCTTTATACTCCCTGTCCATGAATTCCAGATATTTATTATCACCGGTAATGTCTGACAATTTAGCATAGACCGGGGGCGCCATGAAGAGGGCGTCGCACCACGACCATCTTTCAGTGGTTTGAGGGTCGCCATAATCAAGAAGTAGATTGCCCTGAGAAGGATGCGATATCACATAATCAAGCCTGGCCTGTGTTGGTGCAAGAATAAGATAACTGTCCTTATCGGCTTTCTTCTGCCTGTACATCTCGAGATACATCTGGCAGACAGCAATATAATCAGCATGATACATATTGCTGTGAGGCTGCCATGAATGACTTTTTCCGGTACTGTAAAGCCAGTCCATATATTTCCTGTCCGAGCTGATCCTGGCAAATTCCATCATTCCGGCGTAGAGAGCACCGTTGGTCCAGTCAAGCTGATGATGCGGTACTGCTCTGAAATTATCAATCTGCCAGTCGGCTACGGCACTCATCACTTTCATTATATCCCCTGAATTCAGATCCGCCGGGAATCCCGAGGCAGCTTTATTGCCTTTAATGGCTGTGCTGAAATTTGTATAGTGTTCATAATGATTTACATGCATCCACAGAACCCGCGGTGAAAGGGATGGCGGAGAATTACGAACCACGAAGGGTCGCACATTATCCTTCAGTGATTTTGACGTAACAGCACGTCCGGAAAAACTTTTTCCTCCGTCACCGGTAATCCATTCCTCAATTTCATAACGGTCATTCACAGGTCTTGACAGGTAGACCCGGCAGGGATCATTATGGTCAAGCACGATGCCCCCGGAGTAATGAGGCTCAGGATCCCTTTCCTGCTTCTGCCTGCTGAACCTGGGGAAGGCGCTTCCCGCCTGGCAGATTCTGGTATTTTTCCATTCTGTTCCTGTCCAGGCACCCCAGTTGTAGAAATGCTGAGTTTCTTCGGGTAGGGTAGAATAGGCAATTACAGGTTTTCCGTCGCTGGTCAGGGCAATATCCCAGATCCATGCCCTCTGGTTTGCGGCTTCACCGTCATAAGCCATCGGTACTTTCTCCTGTTCAATCGGCAGGTTCTTCATGTCACCCATTTTTTTGCCGGTAGCGTCAAAGAAGTTACCCCTCTCATATTTCAAATAATATATGGAGTTGTAGTTTTCCTCTCTTGGGTGTCCGTCAGTAAATGCAAAATGGATAATCGATTTACCATCAGAGACGATCTTGGTATAGGGCCGGTTATATATGTTGTTGATTTTTTTTGAAACAATAGTCTTTGGTTCAGACCATGTTTTACCATAATCATCAGAGGTGATGAAGGATGGTTTCCAGTCATATCCTCCCCTGAAGAAGAGGTAGATCCGGTTATTTTCATTTTTCAGCAAAACAGGGTTGGTATAACAGAGCATTTCCCCCAGATCAATTGAATCAACACTGGAAAACCCGGCTATCTCCTCAGGACTCTCTGAGGTAGTATAATACACTTTTCCTCCGTGCCTGGTGAAAAACACCATCAACCGTCCGTCAGGCAGCATAAGTAACGAGGGATTAACATGGTCATCTGCCTGCAGTCTGCTGTAAATTAATCTCTTTCCTCCGGCCCCTGTCTGGTGGTCATTACAGGCAACCATAATATCTCCCCCTGAAGTGACAAATCCGGTATATGTGCGTTCATGAATCCCCATATAGTAGACTGCCCTTGGGTCAGAGAACCAGCACCATGCTCCGTCTTCTGCAACTGTTAAAAAATCTTCTGCCCTTTGAGCTGCTGCAGAGAGGATGATGAAAAGGCATGGGCTTATAAGCAGTAATCTCTTGTACATCTGGCGCATGGAACAGGTATTCTGGTTCTTGAAAAATCAGTCTTTAGGAGTCAGATCCTGCAGTAGATTTTTGAGGTTAACAATGCTCTCGGAAGCAGTTTTCCAAACAATATCAAGATCCACATCGATATAGTCATGAATGAGTATATCTCTCATCCCTGCCATATCAGACCATGGAATCTGAGGATTAATGATTCGTAGACCTTTTGATATCCGTTTAGTTGCTTCTCCCATAATTTCCAACTGCCTTACAACAGCATCCTGAGTCATAAAATCATTGGAGAAGGATTGATGATCTTTTCCGCTTATGTACTGTTCAATTCTATTTATGCTCTGGAGAATATGCTCAATATAGATTCTGTCATCTTTCATTCAAAGATGATTTTAAGATCATCATAGATATATTTCCTTAATCTTTCATTCTTTACAGAGGCCTCAGTTACCAGGTCAACATCCCTGCCCAATATATGGGAAAGCTCCCGGTGAATTCTTGACAGGTCCAGCAGGGACAACGTCTCCTTAAACTTCACGAGTATATCAATATCACTTTCGGGAGTCTCCTCATGCCTGGCAAATGAACCAAAAATTCCAATCCTCTCAGGATTATATGGCCTTAGGTAATTAATAATATTGATATTTATTTCATTGCGCAACATGATGATACAAATATAAGTTTTTTTGGAGATCCTGGAATCCGGGAATAGATGCATTGACCGGTGGCTTTGGCCAATGCACTGGGCAACTGATGCCTGCAGGACGAAAACATACAGGTTATCGGAGAATCTCTGTCAACATAACAGTCATATTTGTGGTTTATAGTGGAAGAAATGAAATTCTGTTCAAGCTTTATTATACTATCCGGTAATATCAGGATTTCTGAGTGGAGTCGGACTCATAATTGTTTTACTGCAGATATTCCCGTTTGGCAGGGCAAAAGAACTGCGTTAATGAAAACAAAGGTTAAAGTTCGGTAGAATACATGCATAGTGAGATGGAAGCGAAAAAAGACGAATTAAAAAGGGAGTCGGGTGACCCGGGCAGTATTATTAAAACAGTTATCAGTGCCTGGGAGAGGGTTAATCTAACTCCTGATCAGATTTTGCTGGATTTTTTGGCTGGTAATGTACGGTTCAGGAACAATAACCTGACTCATCGCGACCATTCGGAGCAGATACGTAAATCTGCATTTGGCCAGTATCCCAAGGCGGTGGTGGTCAGCTGTCTTGATAGCAGGGTCCCTGTAGAAGATATTTTTGATCAGGGAATAGGAGACAATTTTGTTGGTCGTATTGCAGGTAATTTTGTAAATGATGATTTATTGGGTGGCCTGGAGCTGGACTGCAAAATTGCAGGAGCAAAATTGATCATAATAATGGGACACAAGCAATGCGGAGCAATCACTGGCGCTATAGACAATGTTAAATTGAGAAATCTGACTGCAATTCTTTCAAAAATAAAGCCTGCTATAAAACTGAGTCAGGACTATAACGGTGAGAATAGATCAGATAATGAAGAGTTTGTTAAACTTATATCTGTCAATAACGTACGGTATGCAATTTCAACAATAAGGACAAAAAGCCCCATCCTGAAAGAGATGGAGGAAAGCGGTGAGATCAAAATAGTGGGTCTGTTCTACACTCTGACGAAAGGCGAACTGCTGTTGATGACTGATTGAAATCCGGTTTGCAGACCTGTCAAACAGGTTATTTATTATATTACTGCCTCTTCTCTCATGTATTAGGTTACCTTTGGCCTCGAATTAAACCGAAGGGGAGAAGAGATGAATGAATTAAGAATTGGAAATCTGACAGTTGCTGTTCCGATCATACAGGGTGGCATGGGTGTTGGAATTTCATTGTCGGGACTTGCCGCAGCAGTGGCAAACGAAGGCGGAGTGGGTGTTATTTCAAGTGCCGGACTGGGACTTCTTTATAAGAACTACTCAGGAAACCTGTTTGAGGCCAGTATTCACGGTCTTAAGGATGAGATACGCAAAGCGAGGGAAAAGACAAAGGGAGTCATAGGCGTTAATGTCATGGTTGCCATGACAAACTTTGTGGATATGATCAAGACCTCGATAGCTGAAAAGGTCGATATTATTATTGCAGGCGCCGGGCTACCGCTTGACCTGCCATCGTTCCTGAAAAAGGAGAGCGTTACCAGGCTTGTACCCATCGTATCATCTGCAAGGGCAGCCCGGATTATCTGTGAGAAGTGGAAGGCTAACTATGATTATCTGCCAGATGCAGTAATTGTCGAAGGCCCGAAGGCCGGAGGTCATCTGGGCTTCAGGGAGGATCAGATAGGAGATGCAAGCTATGCGCTCGAAAAGCTGGTGCCTGATATTGTTGGTGAGCTGAAGACTTTTGAGGAAAAATACAACACAAGCATTCCTCTGATTGCTGCAGGAGGCATTTATACCGGAGAGGATATCAATAACATAATGAAGCTTGGAGCTTCCGGCGTGCAAATGGGAACCAGGTTCGTCACAACCAATGAGTGTGATGCCTCATCAGGATTCAAGCAGGCATACATTGATGCCGCCGAGAAGGATATCGAGATTATCAAAAGCCCTGTAGGCATGCCGGGAAGGGCCATTCTGTCGGGTTTCATCCAGAAAGTGAAAGACGGCAAGAAGCAGCCGCAGTCCTGTCCTTTCAAATGCATAAAAACCTGTGACATCAGTAAAAGTCCATATTGTATCATAATTGCGCTTGTCAATGCGCTCAAGGGCAATTTTGAGAATGGATTTGCCTTTGCAGGGAGCAACGCATTCAGGGCAACAAAGATATCTTCCGTTAAGGAGGTTTTTCAGTCATTATTAAATGAATACAGGGAGAGCCGGCTGACAGTTTAAGATGGTTGTACGATCAGTAAGAGATTACTGATTATTGAATCGCCTTTTAATAAGCCCCTCCTGCATCATCAGGTCAGCCAGGACAATTGCCGGATCAAATATGCAAATTTCAGGAATTGAAATGCAAAAGGGCAAAATTTTCAATCCATTTCTGCGTTAAATTAATAGCCATGCTTTTGTAGATAAAAATCCAAAACCGGGGGAACATGAACAACCAAAGGATCAAAAATGCGCTGCTGCTTTCTGTGTTTGTATTTTCAGTCACTCTTGCCTCAGGCCAGACGAAAATGCCGGAAGAACTTAACACCGCCACAATCAGTGGACAGATTGAGTATGTAGAGGATCATACAAGGATATATGACAATTTCAGGGCCATCAGAGAGGATATCTACCAGAAGCTCAATAAGAATATAGTTGACTCACTGACCGCAGAGAAAGGGAGGGTGGCTGAGCTGAAGCGCAGTACCGCGGCCTTGAACGGCAGGACCGACTCGCTGAATCTATTGCTTGCATCAACCAGGAAGCAGCTTGATGAGGTCACTGCCACCAAAAACAGGATAAGGGTACTTGGTCTCGAGATAAACAAGACAGCCTATAATACAATTATGTGGACCCTGCTTGGAGTAGTGCTCGGTTTAATGGTTATCGGCTTTCTTATCTTCAGGCGAAACCTGGTTGTTCTGCTCAGGACTGAGAAGGATCTCAAGGAGCTCAGGGAAGAGTTCGAAGCCTACAGACAATCTTCCAGGCTTGCACGCGAAAAAGTGGAAATGGACCTCTTCCGGGCTAACCAGAAACTTAAAGGCCTGGTCTGAGACAACCCTCTTTGGCCTTACTGTCAATCTCTGGGTAGCATTCTGGCAAGGGATGACTATGGTGACATATGCCAATCCGCTTGATTTCCAGAAGATAAGCAACATCGCCCGCGAAGAGAAACCAACAATTATGGTTGGCACCCCGAGCTTCTTCTGGGGTTATCTCAACAAGTCGGAGCCGGGCGATTTCAAATCGCTCCGTCTGATGGTAGCAGGGGCCGATAAGTGTCCGGATGCATTGCGTGACGGATACATGAAGAAACACGGTGTTACCCTTCTCGAGGGATACGGTGCCACCGAGACATCACCTGTGATCTCTGTCAACTCTCAGGAGTTCAACAGGCCAGGAAGCACTGGAAAGGTCATCCCCGGCATACAGGTCCGGATTGAAAACCTTGATTCCGGAGAAGACTGCAAGGTCAGGGAGGTAGGCAAGATCCTTGTGAAAGGTCCGTCAGTTATGAGAGGCTACTATGATGATCCTGCACAGACGGCTGAGGTTCTGAAGGACGGCTGGTACAATACCGGGGACATGGGCTACATGGATGAGGACGGCTATCTCTGGCACGCCGGCCGCTTCAAGAGATTCACAAAGGTCGGTGGCGAGATGGTTTCCCTGGTCAAGGTGGAGAATGTGATGGAAAAATACCTGCACCACGGGGTGTCATGTTGCGTGGTTGAGGTTCCTGACGACAAGAAGGGTTCATACATCGTGGCTGCAGTATCTGCCGAGGTAAACAAAACCTAGATACTGAGGAGGATGATGGCTGACCTGCCGAGAATTGCCCTGCCGAGGCAGTTTGTCGTCATTGAGAATCTGCCAATGATGGGCACCGGCAAGATCGATTTCCGGACGGTTACAAAGATGGTCCGTGAGATTATGAATGAGACCGGTTTTGCCGGGTAATAGAAACAGGAACCACAACAGCTGGCCGGAGGTGCCGGGCTCAGCGCGACCGTAAACGGTCACGCCTGTTAAGCCATTTTATAAACAGGAAACTTCCGACTCCAAGCAAAACCATGCCTGTCCCTTCTTTATTGCAGAAATGTTACGCTCAATAACAGGCATTATGTCACCTATCGGGAAACGGGTGTGGTCGGCATAACAGCTGACTGTAACCAGGAAATTGCTGCCGATGAAGAAATCCACCTCATCGGAAACCAACTCTTCCGGGTCATACCTCAGTGCATTGAAGACGATAAAGGTATAATACGGGAACTCATCCATCTTCGGGACCTGTATCTCGTCGGTGCAGTCCTCCAGTGAAAGGGGGTGCAGTCCCAGCGGTGCTGAAAGCTTTACCAGTTCCTCACGTGAGGCTTTGGTATAATTGAACCATTCATAGCCGTCATCTTTCACTGCGCTTGCTGCTCCTTCCAGTGTAGTGATCTTTTCAAGATCGCCTCCGGTTGATATGTGGTAATACTCAGATCTGGACATATTTATGTTTACTATTAAACCGGGGATTTAACATTCATTCATTGAATTCACTTCTCAGTATAAGAATTATCATCTGCTTTAATAATGGCAGATCCTTGTGGGCAGTATCCCAGATAACCCTGTCCTCTATAGCATGATATTCATGAAGTATGAAATTCCTGAAGGCTCTGACTTTATACCAGGGGAAGTCATATTTATCAAGGATTTCCTGATCAACCCGGATGATTGCCTCTCCAATAACGGCAAATTGAAAAAGGGTGGCGTCAATTGTCTTCCGGTCTTCAAGAAATGATGATTTGTCATACCCTGCAAGAAAAGATTCAATTGATGAAATTGAATCAAGTATATGCAAAAGTCTTTCTATGCCGGTAATCCTGTTATTTTTCATGGATCAGGATGAGTTCCGGTGTTATACGCTTAAGAATTTCCGGTTTTATGGCACTCTTCATGACAACATCAACCTTCAGATGGGTCAGCTTCTCCAGCTGAAATTTGATCTCTGCCAGGTCAAACAGAGAGAGCGATTTCTTCTCAGGGACCTGAACAAGTAAATCAACATCACTTTCGGGCTCCTGTTCATCCCGGGCGAAAGAACCGAACAGCCATGCTCTTTTGATCTTGTCATGATTCCTGAGGTATTCCTTCAGTTTTTTAATCAGATGTTCCTTTGTAACCGGTACGGCCGATTTGTACCAGATTTTCTTTTCGGCAAGGCTAATGGCTTCGATCGCCAGGTCCTCTTCACCCATCTCAGATACTATCCTGTCAGAGAGCCAGTGTATCAGAAGTGTCCCGGGAACCGCACCAAAGTACTCTTCAAGTTTCAGGACATTTTCCCTCGTGGCAGTGCGTTTGCCGTTTTCAATCTTGCTTAGAATGGCCTGATCTATATCCAGAAAGCCAGCAACTTTTCTTAAGGGATCACCTTTTTGCATCCTCAGTTCCCGTATTTTTCCGGCGAATGTCTCCATCCTTGACAAAATCATTTTGACAAATATAGTCAAAGAATATTTTTCAAACAAATCAAATATTATTAATACTCTCTTCGGTTCAATTAATTATAACCCTTTTCAGTTCATTATTCGAGCAAATCACCGGGAAGTACATCAGTGAGACTTTGGCCGGGTTCATTACAAACCGGCCGGTGAAGCGGGGCATGAGGGTGATTTCAAATGTACGTATGCCCGGTGTTGCATGGCGGATGAAAATTGCCACATGGTCACGGTAAAACTCACGGTGAACCTCTCCGGGCCGGTAGTCCTTCTTTTCGTTATATGCAAATCCTGACGGTACGGGTATCTCTATTACCACGTATTCAGCTGATTTAAAGAACTCAACCCGGGCAGTAAGTGTCACCGGAATTCCCGACCTGACACTGATTTCCTGTCCTGTCACAGAATCCTTTGTTCCGCCGCTGCCCTGACTGACGGAGTCGTCGGGCCGCATCCCGCCGCCGGGTCTGGTGACGTCATCAGGCCTCATCCCCCCGGAGACTGACCAGTGGGTTGTCACCCTGAAATCGGTGGTGTCCTCCTCCGGTTCTTCAAGAAAGAGCTTGCTTCCAATGCTCAGGAAAAGTGGCATATCGCTTTCGTTAAGGACAGTCACCGGCTGATTTTCTTCCTTAAAGGTTATTGTATGCGGGAAGGAATCAACAACCGTATCGGTAGCACCGGTGATAGTCATCCTGGCCCTGTCCTCGTTCTTACGTTCCGGTTCAGGGTAAAATGCCAGGGCATTGAGCACCGAGGCTGTCTGGAAGGTATTCAGCGGACTCTTCATGGAGAGGTACTCATAAAAATATCTCCGGATCAGTTCGGGTCTGGCGATTTTCTGAAGTGTGTCACGGCAGAGGAGATCATAGGCGAGGAGAGTTGTCTGCATATCGGTCTGCATTAAATTCCACCACTCTGAACCGGTGGTGAAGTACACCCCTCCAAGAACGGTCTCCCGCCTGGCTTTTTCGAGGAATGACAGATCTGCCGGAATACTGTGTCTGAGCTTCAGGCCGGCAATACTGATACTGTCGGTCAGGGAGAGACAGCAAGTGCCTGAAATTATGTTCAGGTAACGGTTATAGTCAGCATTTGCCCCGATATCAGAGAGAATCTCAAGAAGTGACAGCGCAGTTGCCGGTCCGGGATTCTTTTCCAGGGCAAGCACGGCGAAGTCAGTGATGCCGGATATCCCGATGTTGACCGTGTAGCCAAGCTTGCCTGCCCTTAACAGGGTTTTAATTATATGCTGCGATATCCAGTCTTCGGTTTCCGAACGGCCCCACCAGCCCCACAATCCGTCTTTATTGCGGTTATCGAGGAGCTTGCCGATCAGGTTTCTGATCTCTCTTTCATCGCTTCGTTTTACCTTCCCGAGGTGCCTGTCGGTTTCAACTGCCGAGAGATAACCCGCAAGCCTTGAGGCCATCTGTTCATTGCAGCCATAGACATACCTGATGAGCCTGTGACTTGCGGTAAGCCTTATATCTTTCAGTCCGGCCACGGCAGTCAGGCTCACCTCACCCGGCCAGCGGCTGAGATCAACTGTCAGTGATGAATCTTTCTCTATAAATGCTACCATCCCCGAATCGATCTCAATTCCAGCTCTCAGGACGGGTATCGGACGGAACTCACCGTCCCTGAGGCCTGTCCCGGTGGTGAATGAGTATTCAAGCCGCAGGCTGTCTGACCCGTCAGCGATCACCGGCAGCGTGTCCACTATCGCCTCTGCCAGATCACGCTGCCTGTTAACGATTGTGTCGGCATTGCTGATGAATCTTGCCGTCAGTGACATTGGTGCGCCGGTGTGGTTCATTATCCGGCCGATGAGATTCAGGGAGTCGCCTTCGACCACATAATGGGGAGCCGACAACAGACCTGTTACAGGCATGAATGCCTTTATGTTCCCTTTCGCAGTACCTGCCTGGCGGTTCCCGTTGATTGCAACGGCAAATGTCTCCCATGAGGTTATGTCGTCAGGGAACTTAACGTTAAACGTAACTTTGCCCGAATCATCAGTGCGCAGGTCCGGTTTCCAGTAGCCGTAGTCGCGGAAGTTCCTGCGAAGTGTACCTGCAGCCATTGCCTCTTCCAGGAACTGTTCATCCACAAGCGGGTCACTTTCCGCAGCTGCCGTGATGACTCCTCCGGGCTTCATTGTAAGCATGATGACTCCGCCGGCAGCCCTCGATCCGTACAGTGCTGTCATTGACGGATCCTTAATTACCGTGATGTTCTTAAGCAGGTCAGGGTCGATGAGGCTCATATCACCGCTCCACGGCACTCCGTCAATAATAATAAGGGGTGGTTGTGCGTCAGCCGCTGAAGCACCTCTTATCATGAAAACCTGGTCATCCGACAACTGCACGCCTGCCACCCTGCCGGCGAGAGAATTGACTGTCATGACAGAGGCCGAGAGGCTTTCCTTGCGCGAGACGCCGTAACCCACGACAACAACTTCATCCAGGGCCAGTAGTTCCTCCTCGAGGGTCACATCCAGCTGATTTTCATAGGATACTTCGGTTTCATATGATTTCATCCCGATGAACATGAATGACAGCTTGTGGTTTCCGAAAGGTAGTTTAATTGAATACCTGCCATCGATATCGGTTACTGTGCCAAATCCGTTTTCCTGGCAATATACTGTCACTCCGGGCAGCCTTTCGTTATCAGAGAGACTTGTAACAACTCCGGAGACAGTGAATCCCGGTCCGTCATAGGCGTTGGCATCCTGCCTTATGAACTCCTGCATGAGCTGCCGTTCCAGGGAGGATGGTGTACCCGGACGAATATCAGGGGAATTGATCATCTCAATGATCTTCCTGTACAGTTCAGGATCGTCTGACGTTTCCGCCCAGGCCAGGTCAATGAAGGTTGCACTGTTGCCCCTGACTTCGACGGAGTCAATGATCAGATGGTTCCCGCCCGGCAGGAAGGAGATAAACCTGTAAGTTCCGGGCCGGATATTGGTTAAAACCTGATCGTCTCCCTGCCTGTCATAGACTGCCCTTCCGGCAGCGGAGACAAGGAAGTTTACAACGGATCTGGCAACCTTTTCAGGCCGGCTGTCCAGTATCTGAACAGTTCCGTTTCCGGGCACAGTTCTCTCACTGCGTGAATACCTGTAACGGGGGGCTGTCCTCTTTTCCGTGATCTCGCGGCTGACCCTCTCAATATATGCCGGTGTAAGTACGCTGCTGCGCCAATCCTGCATTTTATTGTACTTTTCCAGATACCGGGGGATTCTTATTTCAGGGTCGAAGGACCTCATTCTCAACAACCCTTTCTCAAAATCATATTCATACAGGGGTTCGAACCTGAAATCGGTGGTGAATTTCCCGGGGAGTACGAACCTGACACTGGTTGGCATCACAGGTCCGACGATGCGAGAGCCGCGTGAAGAAAATTGCTTGTCGGGATTTGCCAGTTGCTGGCTGACGTCACTCATGAGGAGAATGTTGCTGTCCTGTCGCAGATAAGCCACACTGTTATCAAATAATGTTCTGTATGGCATGACGTAATTGGCTATCCTCCGGTGCTCTGATACCTGCATTTTGAAAGATGCATCCTTTTTGAAATAGGCTTCGGGCTTTTCGGTATCCCTGATTGAAAGGACCAGCTTCCTGCCTCTTTCAAACAGAATGCTGTCAGCTTCATAGACTGCTTCGGGGGTCCTGATGCTTATGAAATGGTAACCGGTGTCAACCCTGAATGAGTAAGGCTGGTTAGCCGATGCAATATCAATGTAAACCGGCCTGTGATCGACAAAAACCTGGTTGATCCGTACCGGCATGCCGTCGCGGAAGATGAAGGGGGCGAACTGGGTGATGCTGTCACCCATGTCACATTTAAAAATGGCTATCTCTTCCGGGTGGTAACGGAATCTGAAATATTCCACTGTGTCAAGACCGGCTTTGGCATTCCACCAGTCATATTCAAGGGGATGGGTCAGATAAGGCGGTGCGGGTACAGATGTACGGAATGAGTTGATATGTTCCTTGCTTTTGCCGGGTTTCGCAAGATTTGGTAATGCCGGCAGGTTGTACCCGAACTTGCGGGTCAGGGAAAAAGCAGTTACATCAGTATTCCTGGCCGGTCTGCCGTCAGCATCTGTGACAGTGAGGGTTATTGAGGTTTCCTTTCCGGGAATGATCTTGTCCGGCTGCTCCGCCGAAATATTCAACCTGCATTGGTCCCTTGAGATCTCATAGATGCTGTTGTTCATTTCTCCTCCCCACAGATAGCTCAGAGAGAGGTACCATTTGCGGTCAGTTGTGACTCTCTCCCTGAATTCAAGGGTTTCGGCGGTTCCGCGGGCCACCTCGCGATTTAAATCATAGATGAAGTAGCTGAATGAGAGGCCGGTATTGCTGGTGACACTGATAAAGACGGAGTCGGCTGTCCTGACCGTCCGGGGTGTGACACCGTGCGGCAGCTCTTTGGCTGCCACTGTCCGCCGTGCATTCCCGCTGACGATTGAGTATCCGGTGACGAAGGGGTCGATCTTCATCTGCCACGGGAGGGTTATTTTCAGGGCTGGCTTTTTGTTCCCGAAGGCATCGGAAGTTATCAATTCAGCCTCCCTTTCGGTTTCTGTGCCGTTGACTTTCAGGTAAAACCTTACTGAATCTGCCCGGGTGCTGTAGCAAATCTCCTCTTTCCTGTCGATGAAGGTCATGGATCTGGTCTCGGTGACTGACTCATTGTCCGAGGTGTTGGCGACAGCAACTATTTTACAGGTCATGTTTGCCTCCGGGAAGAGGCTGTCAGGAATCATCACCACCGTCTCGCCTGACGTTCGGAGGTTCTCACGGATAACTGCAATTGTATCCTTTACCGGAAGAAATGGTCCCGAAATCTCATTGACCCTGTCGCGAAGGATATGCAGGGTAACCCTGGCATCAGGCAAAATCATGTCATTTTCATTCAGGGCTTTAAGCCCTATAATAAACGGCCGGCCCCTGTACTGAACGCTGTCAGGCGTCCTGACAACGAGTTTCAGACTCCGAAGATCATAATACTCATAGACAAATGATCCGGATACCAGTGCACGGCTCCTGTTTGCAGGAGTCATCGTAATACTGTAATCCTTGTCAAGGCGGAGGCCGAGCGTGTCTGAAAGAACGAAGGAGTGGGTGTATCCGCCGGGAGTATAGGGTTTGAGGGTGGCAAGCTTAACCTGCCTGTATGGATCGGTGAGGTAGATCTTCAGGTCAGTTTCGCCCTGAAAGGGCTTTTTGTTCTTCCCGGTCAGCACCCAGGCTTTCAGCATCACCGTGTCCCCGGGCATGTATTTCGGCTTGTTGAAGAGCATGAATCCGGAGTAAGGCCCGGGTTCAATCATCCTTTTAATACTCCACCAGACACCTCGTGCCGTGCCGAACCCGTAACCCCTTATCGCGGAGCGGACTGCATCGTAGGGGAGCATGACAACGGTTTTGACAGGCACCCAGACGTACCTTACGGGAGTGGCATATGCAAGTTTCCTGGAGTTGCGGCGCAGCGCGGAATTGTCAAGGGTCCTGTCGAGGCTGAAGAGACTGGATATGCCATCATATGTTACAGTAAGAATACCCCTGCTGTTGCTCTTTGGAAGCCTGTATGCAAGCGAAGCCTGATCCCAGCGGATTGCCCTCGCACCCATCTTCAATGTAGCATCATCGACGAGGTGACCCGAGGTATCACGGACCTGGATGATGAGATCAGTCTTGTTGTCAACCACAGCAAGGTGGACATTGGGCACTGAACGGTACAACACCTTCACCCTGTCATTGTCAACATTCGCAGTGACATAGTTCCCCGGCTGAAGTTTCCCATTGTATGCTTTTCCGGCAGGGAAGGAGTCGACCACCACACTGAAGAGCTTCTCATACTTGCCGGTTGAGCCCTTGCGGATCAGGTCCCGGGCCTGCTTTTCAGTTATTGAGAAGATGTAAGTGTACGGACTTGTGGTACGGCTTTTAGCCAGGTCCTGTGATCCCAGTGTGCCGGAGATCATCAGGGCTATCAGAAAAATGAAAGGCCTGGTCATGGGGTGACAGCTTTTTTATGCAAACGACCATAAATTTATGAATAAAATGCCGAAGGTGCACCGCTGCTGCTCATTATAGAGCTCGCGATACACCTTTTATGCTTGCTGTCTCAGGCTCCTGCCGGAGTTTACCTATGGTGAGAGACGCCAACCGGACATGCCGGCTTCAGAACTGAACTGTTTCAGGCCTTGTGGACCGGTTTCCCTACAGCATCTGCACCTGCTTCCAGGAATACTTCCGAGATTGTCGGGTGGGCATGCATTGTGTGAGCCACATCCCATACGGTGCTCTCAACTGCCATGTAGGCCGCTGCCTCACTTATCAGGTCAGTGGCATTGTGCGATATGATCTGCACACCCAGAACCTCGCCGTACTTAGGTTCTGAGATTATACGGAGAATTCCTTCCGGCTGTCCCTCCGTCAGCGCCTTGCCATTGGCTGAGAGCGGAAACTCATTGACCTTGTATTCAGCACCTTCTGTTGTCAGCTGCTGCTCGGTCTTTCCAATCTGGGCAATTTCGGGATCAGTGTAGAGTGTTAATGGCACCCTCTCCGTTTGCATGGTCTCAGTAATGCCGAGGATATGGTTTACTGCTGCCAGCGCCTGAGCCGAGGCGGCATGGGCATAAATGCTCCTGCCGTTCACGTCGCCAACAGCATAGACTCCCTTGACGCTTGTCATGAAATGTTCGTCAACAACATAGAAACTCTCATTCTCTTCGGGGTTCAGGGAACCCGTCGGCTTGATTCCCCTGCGGGGCATGCAGTTAACAATGCCCTCGTAGTCATCAATGTTCTCCGGATCAAAGCCGGCTGTGCCTTCTATTGTTTTGACCTTCAGAGAGGCCAGCCTTTTATCGATATATGAGTTGAGATAATCATCCAACGACGGGAACACCTTGTCTGCAGTTTTAAGAAGGGTCACATCCTTTCCTATCAGGGCCAGCATCTGCGAGACCTCGGCAGCCACGGGACCCTCTCCAACAACAAGCAACTTCTGAGGTATCTCCTTCTGCGAGAACATATTCTCGAGGTTGATGATCCGGCTCTCATCACCCACCTTGAAGGGCAGGGGTTTTGGGTATGAACCCGTTGCAATGATTATGTTCTTTGCCTTGAGCATCCGGTTGTCAACCACCACAGTGTCTGCTGCCTCAATGGAAGCGGTCCCGGAAATGGTCTCCACATTGTTCTTCTTCAGCAGGTATTCAACACCCTTGGTAAGGCGACGAACAATTCGTTCCGACCGCTTCACACCTTTCTCCCAGCTGAATGTCAGCTTCTTCGGGTCGAGGCCCTCAACCCCGAAGTCGGCTGCCATGCCGAGTCTGGAAAAATACTTTGCACTTTCGAGCATTGCCTTGGATGGTATGCACCCCCAGTTGAGGCACATCCCGCCAACATGCTTTTTCTCAATCACGGCTGTCTTCAGTCCTGCCTGTCCGGCCCTGATGGCGGCCACGTAACCTGCCGGTCCGGCGCCGATAATTATAAGATCATAATCCATCTCCTGTCTCCTTTTTTATTGTCTCATTATGAGCGACAGAGGGTCTGATACTCCTGCCGCCACATCATTCAGGAACTCTGTTGCCTCTGCACCGTCAACCATCCTGTGATCAACAGATAGTGAAAGGGGCATGACGTTTCCTGCCTTTATCTCACCGTCGGCCACCACCGGCTGCTGGTTGATACGGCCTATACCGAGGATTCCCACCTGCGGGTAGTTTATCACGGGCACTCCGAACCAGCCGCCCAGGGCGCCGTAGTTGGTGATTGTGAATGTGCCGTCCTTCATGTCATCGAGGGTCAGCTTCCTGTCGCGTGCCTTGACTGCTATCTCTGCCACGGCCCGACTCAGCTCCCTGATGCTCAGCTTGTCGGCGTCACGTATTACCGGAACCACAAGTCCATCCTCGGTGCTTACGGCTATGCCGATGTTATAGTAGTTCTTATAGATAATATTGCCCTTTTCGAAGTCCATCTCGGAATTGAGTTCCGGGTGTCGCTTCAATGCCGCAACCACTGCCTTGATAATAAAGGGCAGGTAGGTAAGGCTGAGCTCCTCCTTTTTGTACTCCTCCTTGTAGCGGGCGCGTGCCTCCACCAGTCTTGTAACTTCCGGTTCCTCG
>Ga0209605_1000677_pt1 | contig 41667 bp, 31 predicted proteins | sample AD_UKC035_MetaG_FD_184408 | JGI IMG/M metagenome (GOLD analysis project Ga0209605, IMG submission 184408) | Active sludge microbial communities of municipal wastewater-treating anaerobic digesters from USA - AD_UKC035_MetaG (SPAdes) (version 2) | ecosystem: Engineered > Bioreactor > Anaerobic >...
CCGGCGCTCCAGGCGCGGGTGGACGCGCTGTTCGCCCAGATCACCGAGGCGGCCGAAACCCTGAAGGACCCCGCGCGCCGCGCCGACTACGACGAGAAGCACGAGCTGGACAAGACGATGCTCAAGCCCCAGGGCGTTCCCGCCCGGGCGGAACCGGAGAAGAAGGACACCAAGTCCTACGCCTACGAAGACCGCGAGCACATCGCCAAGCAGCATTACACCCACGGTAAGGACGCCTTCAAGGCGCAAAAGTTCTACGACGCCACCGAGCATTTCCGGCAGGCGGTCCGGATGTCACCGGAGGTGGCGGAGTACCAGTTCTGGCTGGGCCGGACCCTATCGCTGAATCCCCAGCGGTTCAAGGAGGCGGAGGAACGACTGCTCAAGGCGCAGGAGATGAAACCCGACCGGATCGAGATCCTGCTGGAGCTGGCGCGCTTCTACACCAAGATCAAGCTTCATCTCCGCGCCCAGAAGTTCTACCAGCGGGTGTACGAGCTCAAACCCGACAACGAGGAGGCCCGGCGGGCCCTCGGGATCAAGAAAGAACGCGGGCCCATCACCTTCAAGGGCCTGCTGAAGATGGACCTGAAGAATTTCCTGAAATCAGACGACGAGAAATAGCGCGGCGAAGGCCGCTTCGATCCGTTCGCGGTACAGGAAAGCCAACGGCCGGGTGTCGTACGCCAGGCCGGCCTGCAGGGCCTGCAGCCAGCGGGGGGCGTCATCCGGCTGGAGGAGGGGCGGAGGGCAGCCGGCGGCCAGCAGGGGAAACCACGCCGTCACCCGGACCAGGTGAAACAGACCGGCGGGAAAAGGGGCCAAGTCGGTCAGCCGCACCGAGATCAGCACGCTCTGGGCCACGGGATGCAGCATGGCCACGGCGGGCGCGGCAAGCCACTCCAGCGTGGCGGCGAGATCGCCGGCCAGCCGGGCCGGATCGGCAGCCAGGCCCGGTGCGGGGAATCCGGTGCGTGTGCCGGTCCGCCAGGGGCAACCGTCGTTCCACGCATTGGACAGATCGGCAAGATCCGCGGATTGCAACGTGCCGCGCTCCAGACATTGGAAGAGGATATCCACGGAGCGAGCCAGAGCGGTTTCGGCGTCGGCCGGGGGGCGGTCCGCGGCGGGCGCCAGCGGCGCCAGGCCGACTTCGGCGGGCAGGATGACCCGGCGGATGAACGACCGGAGCAGCTCCCGGCGATGCCCGGGCGCTGGTACTTGCTCGATCAATCGGGCGCGGACGGCGTCGACGGCGGCGAAATCGGTCAGGGTGCGGTCGCGGGGTTCCATGGGGGGCATTGTAACCGGCGGCGGCTCCGGCCGCAACGGCCCGCTGGCCGGCACGGCCTGCCGGCGCGATCCGGCGCCGCGGATCATCCGTCGGCGTTTGCGGGGAATACGATGAAATCCTGCCGCCGGTAGCCGCGGAACCGGCGGAGCACGGCGTCGCCGTCGCGGCTGCCGCTGTCGTTGGTGTTCCCCTCGATGCTCTCGAACCAGTCGGCGGCGGCGGCGGTGACGATGCCGGCGTGCGTCCAGTCGCCGGGCGCCCGGCGCGTCAGGAACACGCTGCCGGCGGGAATGGCGGCGCGATCGGCGATCCGCGCGCCGGGAACCAGCAGGCCCGCGGCGGACGCATCGGCGGCCAGCACGTCGCACGAGCAGGTGTATCGCAACGGCGCGGTCATGGTCAGGCACTCCGCCGCCTGGCGGATGACGAAGCTGACGAACGCCGCGCACCACGGCCAGCGGTCGCCTTGGCGGCCGCGGGTGTAGAGGCGCACCCAGGGACCCCGGTTCCGCCCGCCCGCCTCACGAGGGCGCGCCGCCAGGTGCCGCTCGGCCACCGCCGCCACCAGCGCGCAGAACGACCGGCCCGCCGGCTCAACGGACCGGAGCGCTCCGGCCATGGGGGCGGCCAGAGCCGCGAAGGTGCGCGGATCGACCACACCGTCCATCGGCAAGCCGGCACTCGTTTGAAAGCAGCGCACCGCCGTCTCGGTGGCCGGTCCGAAGACGCCGTCCACCCGAAGACTCCAGCCGTTGAGGCAGAGCCATTCCTGGATCCGGCGCACGTCCATTCCGCGATGGCCGCGGCGCCGCACGGGCGGCGGCTGCAGTTCTTTTTCCATGGACCATCTCCGGCGGAAGTGTGTGAGCCATTTCAGCACAAACACGGCGAAAACACTATCCCCCACCCGGCGTTCCTGTGAACAGGCAGACTGGAAGCGGAGACCCGATCCGACGGGTTTGGGGTATACTATCGATAATCCCCGGCCGGTGCGCGCGCCGTGGCCGCCCGTCGGGAGGACACCTGAGGGAGGATGCCATGACCGTCAGCAATCCCCAGCCGGTGGTCGTGCCGCCGGCCGAGTCGGCGGCCCAGCCGGTGAAGCGGACCCGCGGCGCCCGCATGGCCGTGCTCATCGGCCCGGCCCAGAACGCGCCCCGGTTCGTCACCCGTCGCTTTCTCTTCGAGCCGGGCGGGCGCATCCCGCGCCACCGCCATCCCGACATCGAGCATGAGCAGGTGATGGTGCGGGGCGAGATGGTGCTCGGCTTCGACGGCGGCGAGCGGACGGTGCGGGCCGGGGACGCCGTCTACATCCCCGCCGGCGCCGCCCACTGGTATGAAAACCGCGGCCGGGAGCCGGTGGAGTTTCTCTGCATCATCCCCCGCACCGCCGACTACGCCACGGAATGGCTGGAGGACCCGCCGCCCGGCGCGTCGGAGTAGCTGTCCGCCCCGCGGGTGGCGCTTCAATAAAAAAGCCCCCGGCCGCTGCGGGCCGGGGGCTGAATGGTCCTGCCGTGACCGGCTCTATGGACAGCAGTTGACGTTGGTCTGGGATGCGTTCTTGTCGGTGATGCTGGAGTTGGCGCCGGAGTCGAAATTGCGGTAATACCCCTTCACCAGATCCTGTTGCGAATCATGGTACACCGACAGGGCATATCGGGCGCCCCGCTCGCCGCTCAGGACGAACGATCCGTTGGGCCGCCAGGTGATGGTGGCAACGCCCGCATACTCGCCCGCGCCCTTGCCGGAGAACACCCGGTAGATGAACGCCCCGGTGGTCGTGTTGAGGCAGAGTTTCGACAGGCCGGCGTCGTCGACATACACGGCGTCAAACATGTCCGGCACATCCATCACGGCGGTGATCAGGTTGGTCCAGAGCTCCACGTGGTCCGGGATGCCGTCGGTGTCCTGGTCGGCGCCGCCCATGGCGTCGGCGAAGCCGCGGAAGATGGTGCGGCCCTCATTGCCCACCACGATGGCCGCTTCGCCGGCGGCGGGAGCCATCGTGTAACCGGCCAGCGCCTCAAAGCCCGGCAGCACGCCGAGATGCTGGCCGTAGATCGCGTACGTTATGGCGTTCAACACGGTGAGCGGGGGCACGCTGTTGGGCATGTTGAATATCGGGTCGGCGGGGGACCACCAATAGACCGGATCCGGGACTCCGCCATATCCACTGCCGAAATCTCCCATCGTGCTGTAAACGCCCAGAGCCGCCCAGAGCGGGTGGTTGCTGTAATCCGGCAGGCTGGCGAAATAGATATGCTCCGTCCAGTCCATGGCCCAGCAGTGGGCGATGAGCTTGCCGCCGCAGGAGACATATTGGAACAGCGCGTCATACACGGCCGAGTTTGAGGGACCGGCATTCTCGCTTGCGAAAATCACCAAGTCCCACTTCTGATTCAGGAGGGCGTTCAGAAAGGTGCTCTGGCTGACGTAGGCGGTGTAGGGCAGACCCAGCCACTGCAGCGCCTGCGAAGGATATCCGTTGGTGGTTCCGTGTGTGTAATCGTCACAAAGGACCAGAATGTTCGGTCCCATGGCGTTGAGGGCTTTCTCGCCCGGCGTCCACTGCAGCGCCAGGATGTGGCCGGCAGGCGGACTCATCGAGTTGTACACGCGCGGGGTGGCCGGCTGCCCCGGCTTGGGCACCACCGTCAGGGGGCCGCCGCGCACGGCGCCGTTGCCCGCCATGACCGGCGCGGCGAGAGCCAGCAGCACGGTCGCAGAGATCAGCAGTTTCCACAAACGATTCATATATCCTCCTATGGGGACGTGAATTCTTGTCCGGTTAGATTCTGTCAGTCATTATCGGATTTATTTGCCGAAAGTTGCGCCTCATTCTGTGCCGGGTTCGCCCGCCGGCGCCGACGGGGCGGCGCCGAACACGGCGTCCTCGATGAGGTACGTGCCCATCCACGGCGCATTCTTGAAGCCGTCCCAGGCGGCCTCGGCGAATTTGCCCGACTCCAGCACGTAGAACAGCCAGTCGTCCAGGTACTCCAGCCCCTCCTGCGGGAAGCCGGAGCCGATGTTCTGGAGCCAGCGCTGGTTCTCCACCTCGTGGGCGCCCACCGGCGGGCTGGTGATCACCGGCAGGCCCAGGGCGGTGTAGAAGGTGAGTTCCGACGGCTTGGTCCAGATGATGTCGGTGTCGTGGAGGGCGGCGTCCATCTTCTCGAAGTAGCCGAACTTGTCGGGCGCGAACACGACGTCGACGCCGCTGGCGATCCCCAGCCGCTCCAGCTCCTGCATGAAGAAGGTGTACACCTCCATCCGGATCCCCGCCACGAGGAACACCCGCACCTCGCCCCGCTCGATCCGGCCGCGCAGCGCCTCCACGAGCTGGATGCCGATCTCTCGCTGGGCGCCGGCGCCGCCCACGAGGTACATGAGGGTGAGCGGCCGGCCCGACTCCTCCGTGATGTTGTCGATCCCGAGGTCCGCGGCCATCAGCGGCAGGTACTTCTGCCGGAATTTCATCTTCGGGTCCAGGTTGGGGATGCGCCGGGCCAGGTCACGCCGGAGCACGGGGCCCTCCTTGCCGCCCACCAGCGAGTCGGGGAGAGGGAAGCCCGTCTGGATGATGCGCTCGGGCGGCACGCCGTACTGGATGAGGCGGGTCCGGGCGTGGCGCGACGGGGCCAGGTAGGTGATCCGCGACTCCTTGGGCTTGGGGGGGACCCAGACCCGGTTGATGTCGGTGTCGGTGACCACGCAGAACACCCGCTCCAGGCCGTGATAGTCGGCGGCCAGCGCGGGGATGAAGTGGGTGGTCAGGATGGGCAGGTCCTTGAGACGGATATAGTCGACGAGGCTTTTGCACAGGCCGCTCCGGATCTTGCGGTGGAGGAACAGCGCCGTGGTGGTGGGCTTGGACAGGTCGCGGAACGGGAAGAACGGTGAGATCCGCTGGAAGCGGTCGTAGACGTCGAAGAGCAGGTGCAGGGGGAAGGGCGCGTTGCGCAGCCGCGAGACGAATTCGTAGCCGCCGCGGGCGCGCTCCCAGTAACGGTGCTCCCTGGGCGCGATGATCTGGTCGTTGTTGGCGGTGAGGATCCGTTCCTCGGCGATGGGCTGGAACGGGAAGGCGGCCCGCTGGTGCCCGTAACCCATGTCCACCGAGATGACCCACGCCTTGCGCTCATCGGTCATGTGCGGCCTCCGCGAGAGGATGTGTGTAGCGACAGGAGATTGTCCGCCGTCAGGTTAAGCCATCCGGCGGGTCGATGCAACCGGAAATCGCCGCGGAGGGTTGGGGTACGTCCTCGCCCGAGGCTGAAAAAAAGGCCCGCGCGCGGCGCGGGCCCTTGTGGGTTCGAACAGGATGCGGAGACGGTCAGTCGCAGTCTTCCGGATTGTCTGTGGTGAGTCGGTCGTAGAGCACGGAGTTGATCCGCTTGGCGCCCCACTTGAGGTAGCCGGTGGCCCGGTTGATGTTGGTGGCGTGGTTGACGTAGACGAGCCACGGGTTGCCGTCCTGGTTGTAGAAGTAGTAGCCGTAGTTGTAGGTCTTGAAGACGCCGGTGCCGGTGTACTCGCCAACGCCGGTGCCGGTGAGGATGTGGTAGACGTAGTCGCCGGTGTTGCTGTTGATGCAGAGCTTGGAGCGGCCGTAGTCGTCGTCGAAGATCAGGTCGAACACGTCGCACACTTCGATCCGGCTGGCGGTGCCGGTGTGGCTGAAGCCGCCAACCGCGCCGCCCAGCTTGTAGATGGTGCCGTCCAGCACCACGGCGCTGGTGCGGTAGACCGCGGATGGCGGGAAATTTCCGCCTAACGTCCAGATGCCGGTGCCGGAGTCGTAAAAGTAGGACAGGTTGCTGATGCCGCCGCCCAACACGCCGCCCACCATCCAGAGTTGCGGCTGGCCGCACGAAACCTGGCCGTAGCCCATGGCCCAGTGGTCGGTGGGCAGGGGCGGCACGGTGGCGTTTTCCGCACCCCATGTGCCGGTGTTGAAATCATAGCATTGGGTGCTGGTGATCCCCCAACCGGCGCCGTTGCCGCCGGCCACGCAGAGCAGCTTGTGGCCGTCGCTGGGCCGCCGGAAGATGAAGGCGGCGTGGAAGTCCCGCACCGTGGTGAAGTTGGGCAGCGGGGCCAACCAGGCGTTCGCGGCGGGATTGTACACGTACACCGTGCTCAGGTTGCCGGTCCCCGGGATAGTGGAGCCGCCGGTCATGTAGAGGATGCCGGTCTCCGGATCGGCCACCCAGGCCGGGGCCCAGATGCCGGGGTAAGGCGGCGGGGTTCCCGAGGGCGCCTCATGGATCCAGACGTTGGTGGCCATGTTGTAGGACCAGAGGCCGGTGAAGCCGGCGGTGGTGGAGTCACCGTACATGTACACCTTGGAGCCGTGAACCGCCCCGGATCGTGCGTAGTTGACGCCGAAGGACGGCGCGGAGCCGGCAACGGTGGACCAGGAATCGGTGGCCGGATTGTAGACGCGTACGTTGGCATTGGCGCCATAACCGGTGATGGACCAGGCCCGACCGTTGTAGGCGGCCACCACGTTGTCCATGCGGCCGCTGTCGGGCTCGGTGGCGATCAGCTCCCACGCCGCCAGGGCCATCAGGCTCTGGACGTCGGTGACTGCGGAGAGTCCCAGCCCGATGGCGAGGACGGAAGCGGAAACCGTCTGGCCCGGCGGCAGCGCCGGATCGGCCACCACCGTCACGTCGATGGCGGCCTCGTCCCAGGCGCCCAGGTAGACGGACTCGGGGCCGGTGATGAAGCCCTGGGCGTCGTCGATGACGTACTCCAGCCGGACCAGGCCGGGGGCGCCCGTCCGGTTGGCCAGCTTCAGGGTCACGGTCTGGGGCAGCCCGGGGGTGCAGGTGGTGGCCACCAGGGGCTGGTCGAACCTCAGGCCGGTGGCCCGATCCGGCGCGGCCGTCTGAAGCGTCCGGGCCGTGGCCGGGGCCATCCGGAAGGGCTGGTCGGCGGTGCCGGTGGACACGCGCGGCTGGACGGATCGTAGATTGAGACCGCGGCGGCTGGCGTCCGCTCCCAGCGCGATGCAGGTGGTCACGCCGATCAGCAGCAGAGCCAGGATCACGACAAACGGTCTGACTCGTGGATTGGACATAGAGACTCCTTGTGCCAAAAAATGATGAAGGCGATGATTGTGATTTGTAGCACAAACGAACGAATCGTTCAAGCGATTCATACCAATTCAGGACCGATTTCAACTTACACCGGTCTGAACAGTCGTGAAAAAACGAAAAAAAGGCCCGCGCGCGGCGCGGGCCCTTGTGGGTTCGAACAGGATGCGGAGACGGTCAGTCGCAGGTGGTGGGGTTGTTCGTGGTGATCCGGTCGTAGAGCACGGAGTTGATCCGCTTGGCGCCCCACTTGAGGTAGCCGGTGGCCCGGTTGATGTTGGTGGCGTGGTTGACGTAGACGAGCCACGGGTTGCCGTCCTGGTTGTGGAAGTAGTAGCCGTAGTTGTAAGTCTTGAAAACGCCCGTGCCGCTGTATTCACCGGCGCCGGTGCCGGTGAGGACGTGGTAGACGTAGTCGCCGGTGTCGCTGCTGATGCACAGCTTGGAGCGGCCGTGGTCGTCCACGAAGATCAGGTCGTACGTGCTGCACGGCGGAGTGATCCGGCTGGCTGTGCCGGTGGGGGTGAAGCCCCCCGTGGAGCCGCCCAGTTTGTAGATGGTGCCATCCAGCACGGCGACATTCAGACGGTATGCTGCCGGTGACGGGAATGTTCCGCCGCTGACCCAGGTGTCGGTTCCCACTTCATGGTAATAGGAGTAGTTGTGAATGGTCGCCGTGCCGTTGGTGACGCCGCCGACCAACCACAGCTGAGGCGGCCGGCACTCCAGCTGACAGTAGCCCATGCCCCACCAGTCGAAGGGAAGGTGCGGCACGTCGGCGTTTTCGGCGTTCCAGGTGCCCGTGTTGAAATCGTAGCACTGCGTGCTGGTCAGATAGGTAAAATAAGACGTGGCGCCTCCGGCCACGCAGAGCAGTTTGTGGCCGTCGCTGGGCCGCCGGAAGATGAACGCGGCATGGTGATCCCGGACCGTGGTGAAGTTGGGCAGTGGGGCCAGCCAGGCATTCGTCACGGGATTGTACACGTAGACCGTGTTCAGGTTGCCCCCGCCCGGCGTGGTGGCGCCACCGGTGATGTAAAACAATCCGGTTTCCGGATCGGTTGCCCACGCCGGCGTCCAGATTCCGCTGTAGGGTGGGGGTGTTCCCCCGGGCGCCTCGTTCAACCAGACATTCGTCGCCATGTTGTAGGACCAGAGTCCGGTGAATCCGGCGGTGGCGGCATCGCCGTACATGTACACCTTGGAGCCGTGTACCGCTCCTGAGCGGGCGCGGTCAATCCCGACCCCGAACGGCGGCCGGGACAGGGGAATGACCGACCAGGTGTCGGTGTCCGGGTTGAGGACGCTCACTTCACGGTAGGAGCCCCAGCCGGTCACCGACCAGATCATGCCGTTGTAAACGGCAACGACGTTATCCATGCGGCCGGTGTTGGGTTCGGTGGGAGCCAGCTCCCACACCGCCGTCGCCGTCAAACCCTGAATATCGGTGGCCGCGGTGAGCCCCGGGCCGAAAGCGTGGATCGAGGCGCGGACCGTTTGGCCGGACGGCAGGGCCGGATCGGTCACGAGGGTCACCTCGATGGCCGCCGTATCCCAGGCGCCCAGGTACACGGACTCGGGACCCGTGATGAAGCCCTGCCGACTATCGACGTCGTAAGCCAGTTGGACCAGGCCGGGGCTGTCGGTCCGGTTGGACAACGCCAGTCGGATGGTCTGGGGCAGGCCGGGGATGCAACAGCTGGCGATGGCGCTCTGGTCAAAATATAGGCCGGTCAACAAATCAGATGAGCGGCTTTCCGCCAACGGGGCGAGGGCAAACACCTTCCGGTACAACTGATCTTCGGTGCCGGTATAGGCCCGATGTTTGTCGTAGTTGGTTGAGTGACGCAGGGTGTCCGCCCCCAGGATGGTTGACGAGAATCCCATGGTCAGCCATGCGACCAGGAACACAGTCAGATACTTCGTATTGCGCTGAAGCATTTGGCCTCTCCTGTGTAACGACAGCATTGTAAACTCAATATATGGCCATTATGTGCGGGGATGAACGGTTGCGCAACACATTTTTGTACCCGAAGCCGCTGGCGGGTTGCGCGATGAGCGATGAATAAAATACAAGGGCCCGCGCGCGGCGCGGGCCCCTGTGGATTCGAACGCAATTCTGAGTGGATCAGTCGCAGGTGGTGGGGTTGTTCGTGGTGACCCGGTCGTAAAGCACGGAGTTGATCCGCTTGGCGCCCCACTTGAGGTAGCCGGTGGCCCGGTTGATGTTGGTGGCGTGGTTGACGTAGACGAGCCACGGGTTGCCGTCCTGGTTGTAGAAGTAGAAGCCGTAGTTGTAGGGCTTGAAGACGCCGGTGCCGGTGTACTCGCCGGCGCCGGTGCCGGTGAGGACGTGGTAGACGTAGTCGCCGGTGTCGCTGTTGATGCAGAGCTTGGAGCGGCCGTAGTCGTCGACAAAAATCAAATCGTACCGCTCATAGTCCAACCCGAGGAAGTACCCCACGATGTTGATCCAGAGTTCCCGGCCGTCCGGCATGCCGTCAGTGTCCAGGTCGGCATCGTTCTGCCCGTCGCAGAATCCTCTGAAGATCGTCCGGCCGTCGTTACCCGTCACCAGGGCGGCTTCTCCCGCGGAGGGGGCGGGCGTGTATCCGGCCACGGTATCGAAGCCGGGCAGGGCGTGCAGGTGCTGGCCATAGGTGCCGTAGCGGCCACCGGACAGATTGGTAAACTCGGGCACCGACATGGGGAAATTGAATAACTGGTGCGCCGGATCCCACCAGAGCACCGGGTCGGGGGGATCGTAATCATTGAAGTTCCAATCAATGCCCATGTGGGCGAAGAACGGGTACGCCATGGCCTTGGCCGATGTCCAATCACCGGTTGTCCAGCTGTGGAAGTACAGGGCGCCCCCGCCGGTCACGTGTGCGTCCAGGAGGTCGAACAGCGTATTCTGCGGGCCGTAATTGTCGTTGGCGACGATGACGATGTCCCAGGGCTGGCTCTGCAGGGCGGTCTCGAACCCGCTCCAGTTGCCGTCGTAGAATGCGGTGTATCCCAGGCTCCACCACTGCAGCGCCTGGTCGGTGAACGTGTTGGGGGCGGCGTGATAGGCGTCGTCGGCATACACCAGGATGCTGAGACCGCCGTTTTTCACGATCCGGGGAGTCCAGCGGTAGGCGGATCGGGGGGCCGCGGATTTCACCAGCGCGTTCTGCGGATCCGTTGACGGGGCGCCTTTGTACAGCCAGACACCGGTCCCTTTGAGGGCGGGCTTCAGTTCCATTGTGCGGTGGGCGAAGTCCGCCGCCATCGCCGGGATCATGAGGGCGATGATGGCAATCCACGCAACCATCATGACTCGTGGTTTGGACATATGATCGACTCCTGATTAGGTTTCAATATGCTTTTATTATAGGTGGCTTTTTCTGGGTGTCAATTTGGAGTGATCGATGCGTACGGCACAGCGACCCGCGGCGGTCTTGCCGGCCGGCCATTCCGGCCGGGATCGTGGAGCCCGCGGAGGGATTCCGTCACGACTTCAAACCAGGATTCCGGACGCCTGCCCGCGGGCGTCGATCGCGTGGATGCGGACCTCGACGGCGGTGTTGGGCGGGAGGGCCTCGGCGAGGGCCAGGGTGATGTAGTTCTCGGTGAGCGCCTGGCTGCCGGCGAACCGGCCGCCGCTCCGCAGGACGAGGGCGGGGAGCGCGCGGCCGAGGCACGCCTCCAGGTGCCGCCGGCGGCTCGCCTGGCCGATGTCCCGCAGGATCTTTGTGCGCCGGGCCACTTCCCGTTCAGGCAGGCGGCCGCGCATGGCGGCGGCCCGCGTGCCGGGCCGCGGCGAGAAGGGGAACACGTGCAAGTAGGTCAGGGATGACGCGGTGACGAGCGCCGCCGTATCCTGGAACTCCGCCTCGGTCTCGCCCGGAAACCCCGCGATCACGTCGGCGCCCAGGGCGGCCTGCGGCCGGAGCGCCACCAGCCGCCGCACCACCGCGAGATACTGGTCCGGGGTGTACGGTCGGCCCATGCGCGCGAGCACCGCCGCCGACCCGCTCTGGAGGGGCACGTGGAAGTGAGGCGCCAGCCGCGGCTCGCGGCCAATGAGCGCCAGGAGCGCCGCGTCGAACTCCAGCGGCTCCACGGAGCTGAGGCGGACGCGGCCGACGGGCGTCTCGCGCAGCAGCCGCTCCAGCAGGGCGGCCAGCGAGAGGGGCGGCGCGAGGGTGTGCCCGTAGCGGCCCAGGTGGATGCCCGTGAGGATGACCTCGCGGGCGCCGGCCGCGGCCAGCGCCGCGACGCGGGCCGCCACCGCGTCGGGGGGCGCGCTGCGCTCGGCGCCCCGCACGGCGGGGACGATGCAGTAGGCGCATGCCGCGTTGCAGCCATCCTGCACCTTGACCATGGGCCGGGTGTGCCCCCGCCACGCCACGGGGACATCCATCGCAACGGCCGGAACCGTGCCGGCGGCGCTCGGAACCGCGTGGCCCTCGGCCAGCGCCGCGACCAGCCGGGCCGGGTCGCCGGTGCCGGCCACGAGGCTGACGCCGGGCAGCGCCGCCGCGTCCTGCGGGGCGCGCTCGGCGTAGCAACCGATGACGGCGAGCCGGGCCGACGGATGGGCGCGATGCAGCCGCCGCACCGTCTGGCGGAGGTCGGCGTCGCCGCGATGGGTGACGGTGCAGGAGTTCAGGATGATGAGGTCGGCGGCGGCGGGGTCGTCCACGGCGACGTGCCCGACGGCGGCCAGGGCGTCGGCCAAGCCGTCGCCGTCGGCCTGGTTGACGCGGCAGCCGAACGAGTGCAGGTGGAAGCGCATCGCAGAAGCCTCGGGAACAAACGGGCCGGCTCAGGCGCCTCCGCCGGAGGCGAGCTTCTCACGGAGCTGGCGGGACTGCTCCGCCACCGCGTCGGCCTGCTCGGCCTTGAAGCGGTCGAGGCGCGCCGCCAGGGCCGGGTCGGCCAGGGCGAGGACCTGGGCGGCGAACACGGCGGCGTTGCGCGCCCCGGCCTTGCCGACGGCCATGGCCGCCACCGGCACGCCCGGCGGCATCTGCACGGTGGCCAGCAGCGCGTCCATCCCTTGCAGGGGCGACGAGTCGATGGGCACGCCCACCACGGGGAGCGTGGTGTGAGCGGCGACCACTCCGCCGAGATGGGCCGCGGCGCCGGCGCCCACCACGATCACCCGCAGCCCCCGCGCCCGGGCGGCGGCGGCGTAGCGGGCGGTCTTGTCGGGCGAGCGGTGGGCCGAGGAGACGTCCACTTCGTAGGGGATGCCCAGTTTGGCCAGGGTGTCGAGGCAGCCCCGCATCACCTCGAGGTCCGACAAACTGCCCATGAGCACGCCCACCAGCGGTTGTTCCATCGCACACCTCCGGACGGATTCAGCGGGTATTTCACCATAAAGTGCTGCTCAACTCAACGGATTCGGACCTGATTCACGCGCGGCCGCGCCATCCCTCCAGCCGGACGGTGCATCTAAAAACGGCGGCACAGCCGTTCCTGCCGGACCCGTGACGGTTGGCGATTGACATGATGGTGGGCGGCGGGGCATGATGGACCGTCGCTCCGGCCCGGCGGCGGCCGCGCCGCCAGACGGCCACCCGGGAGTTGCAATGGCGAACATCCTGAAAGCGCCCGAACCCGTCCTGCAGTGCATGGACATGATCGGGGGCAATCATCTCGACAGCTACCTCATCCGTTCCCCCGGCCTCGACGTCTGGGTGGACAGCCGGCCCCACCAAACGGACGCCGGCGGCGACGTGCACCTCCTGTCCGTATGCGGCTCGGGCCGGGTCACCCGCATGGTCATGGCCGACGTGGCCGGTCACGGCGAAACCTCCCAGGAGACGGCCCGGATGCTGCGACGCCTGGTGCGGGAGCACATCAACTACCTGGACCAGTCCCGGCTCGTGCGCGACGTGAACCAGGCGTACAGCCGGCACGTCCATGTGGGGCGGTTCGCCACCATGCTGTTCATGACCTACTACGCCCCCACCGGTCACCTGATCCTCTGCAACGCCGGCCACCCGCGCCCTTTCCACTTCAGCACTCGGCTGGGCGGCTGGCGGGCGCTGGACCATGATACCCCCGACACGGGGCCTTCGATCCGCCAGGAGAAGGGCACCTACGGCTTCCACCGGGTGGCCAACCTGCCGCTCGGCGTCATTCCGGACACCGACTACATCCAGTTCGAGGTGCACCTGGACCCGGGCGACCTGATCGTGGCCGCCACCGACGCCTTCATCGAAGCCCGGGGGCCCGATGGCAGCGAGTTGGGCGAGCCCGGCCTGCGGGCGATGCTGGGCGAACTGCCGCTGGGCGAACCGGCGGCATTCGGTCCGGCGATCCTGGCGGCGGTGGACCGCTTCCGCGCCGCCGCTCCGCCCCAGGACGACCAGACGCTGCTGGTGGCCCGGCGGACCCACGACCCTCTTCCCCAAGGGGGATTCGCAATGATCGGTCGCCTGCTGAAGCGCCTGTTGCGGCGCGCATGAAGCGAAAGGTGGTGGTGAGAATCCGAAGCTTCTGAAAAGGTTCAGCGGTATCGCCGCAGGCCCTTCAGGGCGATATCCCGGCGGTAGTGCATCCCGTCAAAATGAATCTGGGACGCAGCCTCGTAGGCGCACATCACCGCCGTGTCCAGGTCGGCGCCACGCGCTGTCACCCCCAGCACCCGGCCGCCGGCGGTCACGAACCGTTCCCCCTCGCGCCTCGTGCCGGCGTGGAAGACCGTCACGTGCGGGTGCTGGGCGGCCAGCTCCAGCCCGCGGATGGGCACGCCCTTGGCGTAGTCGCCCGGGTAGCCGCCCGAGGCCAGCACCACGCAGACCGTCGGCCACGGGTCCGTCTCCAGCCGGGCGCGGTCCAGCCGGCCTTCGGCCAGCAGGCGGAGCGACTCGGCCAGCGATCCGCACAGGCGGGGGAGCACCGCCTGGGTCTCGGGGTCGCCGAACCGCACGTTGAATTCCAGCACCCGGGGGCCGGCCGCGGTGAGCATGAGCCCGGCGTAGAGCACCCCGCGGAAGGGGTGCCCCTCGGCCGCCATGCCGCGGACCGTGGGGCGGATGACCGTGTCGAGGATGGCGTCGGCCAGCCCCGGCGGCAGGATCCGGTCGTCGGAATAGGCGCCCATCCCGCCGGTGTTGGGGCCGCGATCATCGTCGAACACCCGCTTGTGGTCCTGGGCGGGAGGCAGCGGCACGACGTGCCCGCCGTCGGTCAGGGCCATGCACGAAGCCTCTTCACCCCGGAGGAACTCCTCCACCACCACCCGGTCGCCGGCGGCGCCGAAGCAGCGCCGCTCCATCATCTCGGCCAGGGCGGCCTGCGCCGCGGACAGGTCGGCGGCGACCACCACGCCCTTGCCGGCGGCCAGCCCGTCGGCCTTGATGACCACGGGGAACTCGAACCGGCCCGCCTCCAGGGACCGGCGGGCGGCGGCCGCCTGGTCGTGCACCTCGTAGCGGGCGGTGGGGATGCCGTGGCGGGCCATGAAGTCCTTGGCGAAGATCTTGCTCCCCTCGAGCCGGGCGGCGGCGGCGCCGGGTCCGGCCACCGCCACGCCGGCCGCCGTCAGCCGGTCGGCCAGGCCCGCCACCAGCGGGGCCTCCGGCCCCACCACCACGAGGTCGAAACGCCCGTCGACGGCGAGGCGGACCAGCGCGTCCAGGTCCGCGCCGTCCACCGCCGCCCGCGCGGCGGGCGGGCACATGCCGTCGCTGCCGGGAGCGGCGGTCACCGCCGTCACCTCCGGGTCCTGAGCCAGCCGCCAGGCCAGCACGTGCTCGCGGCCGCCGCCGCCGATGATGAGGACGTTCATGCCGGTGGCCGGCTCCTAGGCGGACACTTTGGCCCGGCGGGAATCCCAGTACAGGAATCCGCACAGGCCGAGGAACATGATCAGGGAGATCACCTGGCCCAGGGTGTCGTTGTGCTCGCCCACGGCCAGGTCGATGTACGAGTGGAAACCGGCCAGCACGACGAGCGCGCCCACCACGCCCATGATGGCGCCGCCGGCGATGAACCCGCTGGCCAGCAGCGTCCCCTTCTGGACGCGGGCTTCGGCCACCTTCGGGTCGCGGCTGCTCTTGGAAACGAAATGAGAAATCAAGCCGCCGATGAACAGCGGCGTGTTGATCTGCAGCGGCAGGTACATGCCGATGGCAAAGGCCAGAGGCGGAATCTTCATCATTTCCAGCAGCACGGCCAGCACCAGCCCCACGCTGTAAAGCAACCAGGTCACCGGCTGCTGGTCGAAGATCCCCGACAGGATCGTGGCGAAGAGGTTGGCCTGCGGCGCCGGAATGGTGCTGGTGTCCAGGAAGCCCGAGATGAACTGGCCGGTCTGGGGATCGGCCTTGCCGTAGGCGAAGTGGATCAGCATCACGGTCAGCACCACGCCCATGGCGGCGAACAGGGTGCCGATCACTTTGGACAGCTGCTGGTAGCGGGGCGTGGATCCCAGCCAATAGCCCGCCTTCAGATCGGTGACGAACCCGCCGCTCAGGGCCAGCGCGGTGCAGACCACCGCGCCCATGACGATGGCGGCGAACTTGCCGAAGTCACCCTGCAGGCCCACCGACACCAGGGCGGTGGAGCCGATGATCAGGGTGACCAGGGTCATGCCGGAGATGGGATTGTTGCCGGTCATGGCCGTGGCCAGCGCGGCCACGGTGGTGAACAGGAACGAGAAGATGAACACGATCACGAGGCCGGTGAGCGAGATGGCCAGGGCCTTGTTCGCCGAGGCCGGATCCTGGCTGATGAGGTAAAAGAAGAAAACGCCCACCGCGACGGTGCATACGGCGATGCCCATGAGCACGGTGCTCATCTTCAGATCGCGGTCGGTACGGGCGGTGGCCGCGGCGTGGGCGTGGGGATGGAAGATCTGCTGGAAGCCCAGCGAGAAGGCTTTGTAAATGGTGGGGAGCGACTTGATGATGCCGATGATCCCGGCGCCGGCCATGGCGCCCACGCCGATGCGCTGGGCGTAGAGCCGGAACACGTCTCCCGCCGACATGCCGGGAATGAACTCGGGGAAACCGGGCAGCGGCGCCGGCGGGACAGCCAGGGCGCTGATGTGCTGACCGAAGTGGTAGATCAGGGGCACCATGATCAACGTGGAGAAAAGGCCGCCCGCGCAGATGATGGCCGAATAGCGCAGCCCCGTGATGAAGCCGAGGCCGACGATCAGGCTCACGGCGTTGAGGCTCACGGTGGCCTTAGTGGTGGTGGCCAGGTTGCGCACGAAGGGGATGAACTGGAAATTGATGATCTCAGACCAGGCGCGGACGCTGGTGGCCAGGAAGTCGTAGACGCCGCCGATGCAGGCGGCGTAGACCAGGGTGCGGGCCTGCTCGCCCCCCTTCTCGCCGGAGACGAACACCTCGTTGATGGCGGTGGCCTCCGGGAAGGGGAGCTTGCCGTGCATGTCGGCGACGAAATAGCGCCGCAGCGGGATCAGGAAGAGCAAGCCGAGGAAGGCGCCCAGCACCGAGACGATGTACATGGTCAGGACCATGGTCAGGGTGCCCGGCGCGACGTTCATGATGTAGAGAGCCGGCAGGGTGAAGATAGAGCCGGCCACGATCAGGCCGGACGCCCCGCCGATGCTTTGGATGATGACATTCTCCAGGATGGTGTTGCGGCGCTTGAACAGCTGCGACAGGCCCACGGCCAGGATGCTGATGGGGATGGCCGCCTCGAACACCTGCGCGACCTTCAGTCCGGAGTAGGTTGCAGCCACGGAAAAGAGCAGGGTCATGAGGATGCCCGTGATCACCGCGCGGGCGGTGAATTCGGACATGACGGTGTCCGCGGTCACGTACGGGATGTACTGTTCCCCGGGCTCCAGGGGACGGTAGGCGTTTTTAGCCAGGCTCCGGCTGGTGGGTTCCATGGGGCTCCTCCGCGTCGGTTTAAGTGTCGGTAGCGTTCTCCAGTATGAACTGGTGCAGGTCCATCAGGGTCGCCAGAGCGGGGGCGGTGAAGCCGCCGTACCAGCTCAGCAGTTCGCCCCGCACCAGAAAGACCTGGTCGGCCGCGACTCGGAAATCCGCCGCCACGGCCGGAATCATCTCCTCGTCAAACGGATAGGGTTCGGTGGGCAACAGCACCCGGAGGTCGCGACCGCCGGGGACCATCGTCGTCTCGAAGCGGAAGTAGCGCTCCGACGCCTCGTCCATGATGTTCTGGAAGCCGCATTCCCGGAGCAGCGCGGCGATGTAGGTGTTGCGGTTGCACGTCATGTAAGGCTGCCGCCAGACGGGGCAGAGCACGGGAATGGGCACTTGCCATGAGCGGCTGGCCCGCTCCCGGCAGGCGGCCAGCATCGCCGCCTGCGCCGCGGCGACGTCGGGGATCCCGAAGACCGCGCCCAGCTCGGCGAAGAGGCGTGCCACGTCGTCGAGACTGGTGGGCAGGACCGCCCACACCGGCACCCCCCGGTCGAGGAGGGCGCCGGCGTGCTCGGCCCGATTCTCCTCCATGTCCATGAACACCAGGTCCGGTTGGAGGGCCAGCACCTGCTCCACATCCGGGTCCTTCGGGCCGCCGACGGCCGGGACCGATTCGACCAGCTCCGGCGGTTGCGTGCAGAACACCGTGCGGCCCGCCAGCCGGTCGGCGAGCCCCAGGCCGGCCAGAGTGTGGCTCAGGCTGGGTACCAGTGAGACCACCCGGCGGGGCGGGCGGTCGAACCGCCACTCCCGCCCGGCGGCGTCCGTGATGCGGACGGGCGCGCTCATGCGCCGTCTCCCGCCGCGGGCCGCGGGGCGCCGGTGAACAGGTTGTACTTCAGGATGCACCAGAGGGCCCGGACTCCGTCCTTCCAGCCGATCTTCTTCCCTTCCTCGTAGGTCCGGCCGTAGTAGGAGATGCCCACCTCGTAGATGCGGCAGCGCAGGCGGGCCAGCTTGGCGGTGATCTCGATCTCGAAGCCGAAGCGGTCCTCCCGCAGCTCGAAGCGGTGGAGCAGCTCCCGGCGGAACACCTTGTAGCAGGTCTCCACGTCGGTCAGGTTGAGGTTGGTCAGCATGTTGGACCAGAGGGTGATGAACCGGTTCCCCAGCATGTGCCAGAAATAGACCACCCGGTGGGCGGATCCGCCCATGAAGCGCGAGCCGTAGACGACGTCGGCCTTGCCGTCGAGGATGGGCTTGAGCAGGATGGCATATTCCTCTGGATCGTACTCCAGGTCGGCGTCCTGGACCAGCACCCAGTCGCCGGTGGCACGGCCGAAGCCGGTGCGCAGGGCCGCGCCCTTGCCGCGGTTCCGCTCGTGACGGAGGACCACGACGCCCGACAGCTCCCGGGCCAGCTCGGCGGCGAGATCGCCCGAGCCGTCCTGCGAGCAGTCATCCACCAGAATGATCTCCTTTTCGATCCCGGGCAGAGTCACCGCGTGAACCCGGCGCAGGATCTCGGCCAGGGTGTGCCGCTCATTGTAGAAAGGGATGACCACCGAGAGCTTCATGCGCCGTCCAACTGGGAAATTGAAGGCGTATTGTACCATCTTTCGTCAAACCAGGCCGCTTTTTGTCGGCCGGCCGCGTGGCGGCGCTGACGGCAAGACGCCCGCCCAGCCGCCGAAAAGTCGGATGACAAGCCCCGGGTTTTCATGTAGAGTGTCCCTTTGTGCAGGTGACACCATGGCCGCGCGCAGTCAGTTACTGAAAACACGCAACATCGGCATCATCGCCCACATCGACGCCGGCAAGACGACGGTGACGGAGCGGATTCTCTACTACAGCGGCAAAATCCACCGCATCGGCGAAGTCCACGACGGGACCGCCACCATGGACTGGATGGTCCAGGAGCAGCAGCGCGGCATCACCATCACGTCGGCGGTCACCAGTTTCCCGTGGGGCGACCACCAGATCCAGCTCATCGACACCCCGGGCCACGTGGATTTCACCATCGAGGTGGAGCGCAGCCTGCGGGTGCTGGACGGCGCGGTGGTGGTCTTCTGCGCGGTGGGTGGCGTGGAGCCGCAGTCCGAGACGGTCTGGCACCAGGCGGACAAGTACCACGTGCCGCGGCTGGCCTTCATTAACAAGCTGGACCGCGCCGGCGCCGATTTCTTCGCCGTGGTGGACCAAATGCGCCACAAGCTGGCCGCCGTGCCGCTGCCGCTCCAGCTGCCCATCTTCCACGGCGACCGGCTCGATGGCGTGGTGGACCTGGTCGAGGGCCACGCCCTGATCTGGAAAGACGAAGATCTCGGAGCCGAGGTGTTCCCGGAGCCGGTGCCCGACGCTATGGCGGCAGAGGTCCGGCACCACCGCGAGCGTCTGGTGGAAATCCTGGCGGACCACGACGACGCCATCGCCGAGCGCTTCCTCGAGGGCGCCGCGGTGGGCGCCGGCGAGTTGCGGGCGGCCATCCGGCGCGCCACCCTGAACCTGCAGCTGGTGCCGGTGTTCTGCGGCGCCGCGCTGCGCAACAAGGGGATTCAGCCGCTGCTCGACGGCGTGTGCGCCTACCTCCCGTCGCCGCTGGACATGCCGCCCATCCGGGGCCATGTGCCGGAGACCGGCGAGCCGGCCGAGCGGCATCCCGACCCGGCGGAACCCCTTTGCGCGTATGTGTTCAAAGTGATGATGGAAGAGGGTCGGCGCATGTGCTTCCTGCGCGTCTACTCCGGCCGGCTGCAGGTGGGACAGGCCGCCTACAACGCCACCCAGCAGCAGGCGGAGCGCGTGGCGCGGATCTTCCAGCTGCACTCCAACAAGCGGGCGCGGCTCGACGAGGCCGAGGCGGGCCACATCGTGGCCGTGATGGGGTTCAAACTCGCCGGCACCGGCGACACCCTCTGCGATGAGGCGCACCCCATCCTGCTGGAGCGCATCGACGCGTACGAACCCGTGATTTCCATGGCGGTGGAGCCCCGGCGCAACGCCGACCTCGAGAAGCTCCAGGTGATGCTCCGGAAATTCGCCGACGAGGATCCCACCTTCCATGCCCACGATGATCCGGATACGGGCCAGACCATCATCTCCGGCATGGGCGAGCTGCACCTCGAGATCGTGACGGACCGCCTCCGCACCGAATACGGCCTGGAGGTGAACGTCGGCAAGCCCCAGGTGGTGTACCGCGAGACCGTCTCGGCAGCGGCCGAAGGCGCCGCGGTCTTCGAACACGAGGTCGCCGGCCGCGACCACTACGCCGCCGTCACCCTGCGGGTGGAACCGCTGGCGCGGGGCCGCGGCAACCAGTTCTCCAGCCAGGTCCCTCGCGACAGCATCCCCGGTTTTGTGTACGAGGCGATTGAGACGGGCGTCCGGGAAGCCGCGTTCGGCGGGGTGCTGATGGGCTACCCCGTGGCGGATGTGGCCACCACGCTGCTGGCGCTGGAGCAGCGCGAGGGCCAGACGTCGGACATCGCCTTCAAGGCCTGCACCATGAAAGCGTTCGCCCTGGGGGTCCAGGCGGCCGGCCCGGTGCTCATGGAGCCCATCATGAATGCCGAGGTGCTGGTGCCGGAGGAGTTTCTGGGCGGCGTGGTGGGCGACCTGAGCGCCCGGCGGGGGAAGGTGCAAAAAATCGCCTCGCGCAAGAACCTTGCCGTCGTCGACGCCCAGGTGCCGCTGTCCGGCATGTTCGGGTACTCCCGCGCGGTCCGCACCCTGAGCCAGGGGCGGGCCACCTTCAGCATGCAGTTCTCCCACTTCGAGGTGATGGCCGGCCCCGTGGCCTGAGTCCGACCGTTCCGCTCCACTCCCGAGGTCATGGATGTCTCACGAAGCAATCATGTGGCTGGTGTTCGGTGTGGCCGTGGCCGGCATGCTGGTTCTGGACCTGGGCGTGTTCCACCGGCGGGCCCACAAGGTGTCCATCCGCGAGGCGCTCGTCTGGAGCGCGGTCTGGATCGCCCTGGCGCTGCTGTTCGCCCTGGGGGTGTGGTTCGAGATGGGCAAGGAGCCGGCGCTGGAGTTCCTGACGGGTTACATCATCGAGAAGTCGCTCAGCGTCGACAACCTGTTCGTCTTCCTGGTGATCTTCTCCTATTTCGGCGTGGTGCCGCGGTACCAGCACAAGGTGCTGTTCTGGGGCATCCTGTCGGCGCTGGTGTTCCGCGCGGTGTTCATCGCCGCCGGCGTCACCCTCATCCGCCAGTTCCACTGGGTGATCTATGTGTTCGGCGTGTTCCTGGTCTACAGCGGGGTGAAACTCTTCTTCCAGAAAGGCCACGAGATTCACCCGGAGCAGAATCCCGTCCTCCGGCTGCTGCGCCGCTTCCGGCGCCTGTTCCCCATCACCAAGCGCTACCTGGGGGGACGCTTCCTGTTCCGGCGCCGCGGCGCCTGGGTGGGGACGCCGCTCCTGGTGGTGCTGATCATGATCGAGACGAGCGACATCGTCTTCGCCGTGGATTCGATCCCCGCCATCCTGGCCATCACCACCGATCCGTTCGTGGTGTACACCTCCAACGTGTTCGCCATCCTGGGCCTGCGCGCCCTCTACTTCGCTCTGGCCGGCGTCATGGAGGTCTTCCACTACCTGCATTACGGGCTGGCGTTCATCCTGGCGTTCGTCGGGGTGAAGATGATGCTGGCTGACATCTATAAGATCCCGGTTCCCGTCGCCCTCGGCGTGGTGGCCGCTACACTGGCGGTCTCCGTGGTCGTTTCCCTGCTCCGGCCGCCCCCCGCTTCCAAAGACCCCGAGCCGCCGGCTGCCTTGACCGGCGATCGGGCGACCTCCGCGACGGAGTAGCGGCGCTCCGCTTTCTGCCGCGCTTCGTCTGATTTCGCCGGACGTTTCAGCCTCATGCCACGCTCCTGCAGTGACGGGACCATGCCGTTCCCTGTTGATGTGGATGGGACCCTTGAAACCTGTTCGGGATTGTGGACCGGATAGACTGGGAAACGCCGGATGATGACATGCAACGGCCCGAGCGGGGCGCGGATAACTCACCGCGCCGCCCGGGAACAGCTGGAACAGGGACAGGCAGCCACCGAACTGTTTGGCAGATCCGGACGGTTGTGATATTGGTACCATCAGAGACCATTCATGCGCGATTCACAGAGCATCCGACAACTAGTGCCGGCGACGCGAAATGTCCGGATCCTTTTCTATGCGGTGATATTGGGCATTGTGGTCGGCCACGTCGCCACGCTGTACCATTGGGCGGTGGGCGGCTGCGCCGAGCTGTTCGCGCGGGGATTCGCCGTCCTGCCCGCCTACCTGTTCGCCTTCATGCCGGTGGCCGGTTCGGCCCTCATGGTTTTGTTCCTGGTGGCAGGCCGGGCCCGGGTGAAGGAGTATGTGCCGGCCATCATCGAGTCGTCCATCCGGAACACGGCGCTGCGCGTGAAAGACGGGGTGGTCTGCTTCGTCACCTCGCTCATCACCCTGGGATCCGGCGGCTCCGCCGGACCGGAGGGGCCGATGGCATATGTCGGCGCCACCCTGGGCGAACAGCAGGGCCGGCTGCTGCGGCTGGACCGCCGCCACGTCAAGGTGCTCCTGGCCGCCGGCACCGCCGCCGGGATCGCCGCCATCTTCAAGGCGCCGCTGGCGGGCGTGCTGTTCGCCCTGGAGCTCATCCTGCTCAACGACCTGACCATGTCGGCGGTGACGCCCGTGATCCTGTCCGCGGTATCGGCCGCCGCCGTCAATTACTACTGGACCGGTGTCCGGCCCACGTTCGTGGTGCCGCCGTTCGCCATCCACAATTACCTGGAGCTGCTCGTCTACGGTCTCCTTGGCGTCGCCGGCGGCCTGACCGCGGTTGGATTCAGCCGGTGCATGGCGGTGGCGGGCCGGTGGTTCAATCGGTTCCCCTGGCCCCGGCTCCGGCCCGTCCTGGGCTCGCTCGCCGTGGGCGGGATCATCTGTGCCCTGCCCGCGGTGAGCGGATACGGCCACAACTACATCACCCAGGTACTGCGGGGAGACATGCCCCTCCTGCTCGTGGCCGCGCTGGTGGTGGGGAAGATCGTCGCCACCGCCTGCACCCTCCAGTCGGGCAATTCGGGAGGCATCTTCGCGCCGTCGCTGCTCATCGGCGCCGCGCTGGGCGCGACGGTGGGAGGGCTCCTGCATCTGATCGCGCCCGGAGCCGCGCCGGTGAGCGCCTTCGCCACGGTGGGCATGGCCGCCGTGATGGCCGGCACCATCCATGCGCCGCTGACCGCGCTGATGCTGATCTTCGAGCTCACGCGGGACTACCTGGTGATCCTGCCCGTGATGACGGCGACGGTGGTGAGCACCGCGGTGGCCTACGGGCTGGGCGGAGAGTCCCTCTACCTGGTTCCTTTCGCGAAGAGCCGGCTGGACTTCCGGCAGTTCCGGGATCTTGGCGCGCTGGCCGACGTGCAGGCCCGCGAGCTGATGCGGACCCATGTGCCGACAATCCGGCCCGGCAAGGCGCCGGCCGAACTCCAGGACCGGCTCAAGCGGTTCCGCTATGCGCAGATTCCCTGCGTCGATGCCGACGGGCGGCTGCTGGGTTACGTCACCCGGGACGCGCTGCATCTGCTGGAGGGAGTTCCGCTGGAACGCCTGCTGCTGCCGTTTGCGGTGACGGTCCGGCCTGAGGAGAATCTCTACGAGACGGTGCGCAAGCTGCGGATCATCGACGGCGTGCTGCCCGTGGTGGACGAGGACAACCGCCTCCTGGGCATCGTCTCGCAGCGGATCTTTCTCGAGCGGTTTCACCCGCTGCTCAAAATCCGCTCGGCCATCCGAAGCGGTCTCTGACCGCAGCCGCCGCTCCAGCCGCGATGATAAAACTGGGCGGCGCCCGCGAACTGTGTTATAGTGTCCCTGTAAACGAAACTGGAACTGCGACCGCGCGAGCGATTTTTCACCGCTGCCTCCAACGACAACGCACAGGATCGAGCGATGCAACGACTGGCCGCCGTGCTCAGAGAGGATGTCTGTCGCCAGATCGGAGAGATCGGCGAGGCCGATGTCCTGGTGGGCATTCCCAGCTTCAACAACGCCCGCACCATCGGTCACGTGGTCCGGGCGGCGCAGGCCGGTCTCGGTAAGTACTTTTCGTCCTGCCGGGCCGTGCTGGTAAACTCGGACGGCGGTTCCACCGATGAGACCCTGGATGTGGTCCGCCAGGCGTCGGTGGATTTCGGCGCGGTGCTCGTCCAGAACCAGGTGCAGCCCCTGCATAAAATCCTGACGCCGTACGTCGGACTGCCGGGCAAGGGGAGCGCGTTCCGAACCATTTTCGAGATCGCCCGGGCGCTGAAGGTGAAGGCCTGCGCCGTCGTGGACTCGGACCTGCGCAGCATCACGCCCGAGTGGTTCGAGTTGCTGTTGCGGCCGGTGCTCCAAAGCGGCTTTGACTACGTGGCGCCATACTACCACCGACACAAGTTCGACGGCACCATCACCAACACCATCGTCTATCCAATGACCCGTGCCCTGTTCGGCAAGCAGATTCGCCAGCCCATCGGGGGCGATTTCGGCTTCTCGGGTCGCCTGTCCGAATTCTATGCCAACCAGGACGTTTGGGAAAGCGACGTGGCCCGGTACGGGATCGACATCTGGATGACCGGCACGGCCGTGGCCAACGGATTCCGAGTCTGCCAGGCGTTCCTGGGCGCCAAGATCCATGATCCGAAAGACCCGGGTTCGGACCTCAGCGCCATGCTGCACCAGGTGGTGGGGGCGCTCTTCAGCCTGATGGAAACATACCGGTCGTCCTGGGAGTCGGTTGTCGGGTCCATGCCGGTGCCCACGTTCGGGTTCGTCTACGCGGTGGGCCTGGAGCCTGTGTCGGTCAATCTGGCCGGCATGCTGGATAAGATGCGCATGGGTGTCCGGGAGCTCCGGGACGTCTACTGCCAGATCGTCTCGCCGGAGAGCATGGCCGATCTCGTTGCGGCCGCCGATCTGAACGACGAGCGGTTTGCCCTGCCCGACGAGACCTGGGTGCGGCTCATCTATGACTTTGCCATAGCCTGTCACCGGCGGACCATGAACCGGGAACACCTGATCAAGTCGCTGACCCCGCTCTACCTGGGCAAAGTGGCTTCTTTCGTGATCGAGTGCCGGGACAGCGACGCCGTCGCGGTCGAGCAGCGTCTGGAAGCGCTCTGCCAGGCGTTCGAGCGGAACAAGCCCTACCTGGTCTCCCGCTGGGAAATACCGCGCTGATTCCACCGAGGAGGGTGCAGCCATGAAAGAAATCTGGGAGCGGATCATCGTGGAGCCGTTTGAGCGCTTCGTGGGCATGATCGCCTCGTTCCTGCCCAACCTCCTGGTGTCGCTGATTCTGATCGTCGCGGGCATTGTCTGTGGCTGGCTGACCAGGCGGGTGATCACCGGTCTGCTCCGGGTGGTGAAGGCGGACCGCTTTTTCAAGAAGTCGGGCATGATGCAGGCGCTGGAGCGGAGCGGGCTCAAGGACAGCCCGTCCCGGCTCATCGGCCAGTTGGCGGGCTGGCTGGTGGTGCTCGTGTTCACCGTGATCGCCCTGACCGCCCTGAAAGTGCCGGCGGTCGAGAATCTGCTCAGCCAGATGCTGCTGTACCTGCCGAACCTGTTTGTGGCCGTCGTGATCCTGATGATCGGCTTCATTCTCGGCAACTTCCTGCAGCGGACCGTGCTGATCGCGGGTGTCAACGCCGGGGTGCGGCTGGCCCGGACGGCCAGCCGGTGCGTCCAATACGGCGTGTACTTTTTCGCGACGGCGATGGCGCTGGAACAACTGGGCATCGGGCGCGAGACGGTCCTCATCGCATTCGCGATCGTGTTCGGGGGCGTGGTGCTGGCGCTGGCGCTGGCCTTCGGCCTGGGCGGGCGGGCCATCGCCCGGGAGTACCTGGAGCGGTTGATCAAGGGCGGAGATGACGAGCCGGATGATTTCCATCATCTGTAGGCGCGTCCCGTGCGCCGGGTCGCGGTTCGAGCGCCGGCGGGCCGGCGCGGGACCGATGGGGTGGCCGCATGCATGACGCCGCAACGCAGTGGGTGGTGTTCACCGATCTGGACGGAACGCTGCTGGACGAGCAGACCTACTCCTGGTCCGCCGCACGGAGCGGGCTCGAACTCCTGGCCGGCCGAGGCATCCCCGTGGTGCTGGTGACCAGCAAGACCCTGGCCGAGGTGGAACCCCTGCGGCGGGACATGCAGTTGGACGACCCGTTCATCGTGGAGAACGGGGCCGCCGTGTTCGTGCCGCCGGACAGCAGTTGGCCCGAAGCGGCCGACCTGCCGGAGATGGCCGGGTACCGCTGCCGGCTGTTCGGCCGGACGTACGCGGAGGCGCGCCGCTTCATGACCAGCCAGGGAGCCCGGTTGGGTGTGCGTGGATTCGGCGACATGACCATCGACGAGATCTCGGCCCGAACGGCTCTGCCGGCCGCCGCGGCGGGCCAGGCGGCGGAACGGCTCTTCACCGAGCCGTGCGAGGTGGAGCCGGACCGGCTCGCCGAGTTGGACGCGCTCGCCCGCCTGGACGGATTCAAGATTCTGGAAGGCGGCCGATTCTGTCATGTCGTGGCCGCGAATCAGGACAAGGGGGCGGCTGTGCGGTGGTTGATTGCGGCCTACCAGCGGCGATGGCCCGACCGGCGGATCGGGACGGTGGGCATCGGAGACAGCCCCAACGACCTGGATTTCCTGTCGGTCGTGGATGCGCCGGTGCTCGTCCGGCGCCCCGATGGCACACACCTCAGGTCCGCTGGGCTGCCGCGGGTTCTGCTGGCGGCCGGGATCGGGCCGGCGGGTTGGAACCTGGCGATCCACCAATTGTTTGAAGACGGCCGCTGATGCCGCGGGGATGCCGTTTTCCCTGCAAGGCGCCGCGGCCGGGCGGAGCGCGACAGACAGGAGCATGCCATGAGTGATTTCTTTCAGAACGGTGTCATCACCACCCTGCCCATCCTGGGAGACCATCCGGTTGAGGAAATGGAAGCGGAACTCCGGAGCTATGCCGCGATCAGCAAGATCGCGCTCCTGCTGCCGGCGCTGGTCACCGAGTTCGAAGGGCCGGCGATGAAGAAAATCCTGAAGCAGCTGCAGGGCGTCGACTACCTGCACCAGGTCGTCGTGTCGCTGGACCGGGCCGAACGGGCGCAGTTCGTCGAGATACGCGATTACCTGCGGCGGCGGCTGCCGGCGGTGCAAGTGGTCTGGCACGACGGCCCCCGGCTGCAGGCGATCTACGAGCGGTTGCGCGGCGAGGATTTTCCGGTGGACATGCCCGGCAAGGGGCAGTCCGTGTGGATGACCATGGGGTATATCCTGGCCCAGGGGGATGTGGACGGAATCGCCTTGCACGACTGCGACATCACCAACTACGAGCGGAGCCTGCTCGCGCGCCTCGTCTATCCGCTGATGAGCCGGCGCGCGGATTTCGAATTCTGCAAGGGGTACTATGCCCGGGTGAACGGGCGCCTCTACGGCCGCGCCACCCGGTTGTTCTTCACGCCGATCATCCGGTCGCTGAAGCGCACGGTGGGTCGCCTGCTCTATCTGGAATACCTCGACAGCTTCCGCTATCCCCTGGCGGGCGAGTTCGCGATCCACTCCCATCTGGCCGAATCCGTCCGGATCGCCCCGGACTGGGGCCTGGAGATCTCCACCCTCGGGGAGGTCTACCAGAACACCTCGCTCAAACGCATCTGCCAGGTGGAGCTGATGGACAGCTACTGCCACAAACACCAGACCATCGATATCCGCAAACCCAGCACGGGCCTGGTCCGGATGGTCATGGACATCTCCCTGTCCCTGTTCCGGATCCTGACCCAGGACGGTGTCGTCTTGTCGGATGCCCACTTCCGTTCCCTCCAGACCAGCTATCTGCGGGAAGCCCGCGAAGCGGTGGACAAGTACAGCGCCCTGGCCGCCATCAACCGGCTGGAGTATGACCGGCATGCCGAGATCTCGGCGGTGGAGGCCTTCCAGAAAGGTTTCCGGCTGGCCGTCGAGCGGTTCCGGGAGGATCCGGTGGGCACGCCCATGATCCCGGCATGGACCCGCGTCCGCTCGGCGATTCCGGATTTATCGGCCGATCTGCTGGCCGCGGTCCGGGCCGACAACGCCTGATCCGACCGGCAAAAAGTGCTTGCTTTCGGCATGAGGCTGTTGTATAAACCTTCGCTTGCGCGCTTTGGACGCAAACGTGGAATCAGTCGGTCTGACGGAGCGAACATGAAAGAGAACATCCATCCCAAGTACGAGAAAGCCGTGGTGACCTGCGCCTGCGGCAACACCTTCGAGACCCGGTCCACCAAACCGGAAATCCGGCTGGAGATCTGCTCGAAGTGCCATCCGTTTTTCACCGGCCGCCAGAAGCTGGTGGACACCGCCGGCCGCGTGGAACGCTTCACCCGCCGCTACACCAAAAAGGGAAGCACGGAAAGCAGCGAACAGTAGCCGAATTCTTCAGATACCCAGAGGGTTGCCCGGGCCGCGGTCGAGGGCAACCCTTTTTGTTTGCCGCGGAGAGCTGGACCATGTCTGAATGCCGACGCAAGCTGGAGACGGATATCCTGGTGGGCGGCCAGGCGGTGCTGGAGGGGGTCATGATGCGCACGCCCAACACCATCGCCGTCGCGGTCCGCCGCCCCGACGGGGAGATCGTGGTCAAGCGCGAGCCGGCGCCCAAATGGACCGACCGGGCGCGGTTCCTGAAATGGCCTCTGATCCGCGGTACGGCCATCTTGCTGCAGTCGCTGGTCATCGGGATCAAGGCGCTCAACTTCTCGGCCGAGGTGGCCATGGCCGAGCCGGTCGAGAACGGCGGGGAACGGGGAAAGGGGAAGGACGGCTCCGGCGGCGGCAGCCACTGGATGCTCGTCGGGACGCTGGTGTTTTCGCTGGCGGCCGGCATCGCCCTGTTTGTGCTGGTGCCCTACTGGCTGAGTGCCCTGGTCACCGCGTGGGTCTACCCGGCGGAGTCCACCGACGCGGCGGTGCACGCGCACTGGCTGTTCTTCAACCTCGTGGACGGCGTCATCCGGGTCATTTTCTTCCTGGGCTACATTCTGCTCATCTCCCGGATGAAGGACATCCACCGCGTCTTCCAGTACCACGGCGCCGAGCACAAGGTGGTGCACCTTTGGGAAGCCAAGCAGCCGCTCACCGTCGAGCACGCCCGCACCCATTCCACGCTTCATCCCCGCTGCGGCACCAGCTTCCTCCTGTTTGTGATGGTGATCAGCATCCTGGTATTCACGGTGTTCAAGTTTGACTGGTGGGTGTTCAAGGTGCTGTCGCGGGTGTTCCTGCTGCCGCTCATCGCCGGGATCTCTTACGAGCTCATCCGGCTGTCGGCCCGCTTCCCGCGCAATCCGGTCCTCAAGGCGATCATGACGCCGGGTCTGGCGCTCCAGCGGATCACCACCCAGCCTCCCGATGATGCCATGCTGGAGGTGTCGCTGCGGGCGTTGCAGGAGGGCCTGGAGCTGGAAGCACAGCTCAAGGGGGCGGCGGCGGCGGAGTCGGCCGCGGTCGCCTGACGCGGGAGGCATGACGTGTTCAGGAAACTGGAAGAAATCGAACATCAGTACATGGAGCTGCAACGGCTGCTGGAGGATCCGGAGGTCACGGCCAACCATCTGGAGTATCAGAAGCACGCCAAAGCCCAGCGGGCCATCGCCGAGATCGTCAAGGCGTACCGGGCCTGGAAGGAAATGACCCGGAGCCGGACCGAGGCGGAGCAGATGGCCGCGACCGAAACGGACAGCGAGCTGCGGGAACTGGCGGTCGCGGAGGCGGCCGAACTGGCCGAGCGGCTCGCCCAAGCCGAGGAAGAGCTCAAGGTGTTGCTCCTGCCCAAGGATCCCAACGACGAGAAGAACGTCATTCTCGAGATCCGCGCGGGCACCGGCGGCGAGGAGGCCGCCCTGTTCGCCGCCGATCTGTTCCGGATGTACAGCCGCTACGCCGAGCGCCACCGGTGGCGGATGGCCTTGGTCAGCGAAAACGCCACCGGCATCGGCGGCTACAAGGAAGTCATTTTAAACATCGAGGGGGAGCGGGTGTACAGCCGGCTCAAGTACGAAAGCGGCGTCCACCGCGTCCAACGGGTGCCGGCCACCGAGGCCAGCGGCCGGGTCCACACCTCGGCGGTGACGGTGGCTGTTCTGCCCGAGGCGGACGAGGTGGAAATCCAGATCGACCCGAAGGACATCCGCGTGGACACGTTCTGCTCCTCCGGCCCAGGCGGCCAGTCGGTCAACACCACCTACTCCGCCGTCCGCCTCACCCACATCCCCACCGGGCTGGTGGTGAGCTGCCAGGATGAGAAGAGCCAGATCAAGAACAAGGCCCGGGCCATGAAGGTGCTCCTGGCGAGGCTGTATGAGGCGGAACGTGAGAAGCGGGACCGGGAAATATCCGCCACCCGCCGCTCCCAGGTGGGCTCCGGCGATCGGAGCGAGAAGATCCGCACCTACAACTTCCCCCAGAACCGGCTCACCGACCACCGCATCGGCCTGACGCTGCACCAACTGGATCTGATCATCGACGGGGATCTGGACGGGGTGCTCGATGCGCTCGTCGCCCACTTCGAAGCCGAGAAGCTGAAGCAGTCGGCGACGGTGTCGTAAAGACGCCCGCTTCCCCGGCGCCGTCCGCGTGCCTGACATGCAGAACGCCGAAACCCAAGATTCCACCATCGCCGCGATTCGACGGGACGCGACCCGCCGCCTGCGGGCCGCCGGCCGGCCCGAGGCCGCGCGGGACGCCGACACGCTGCTGGCCTGGGTGCTGGGGCGCGAGCGGGCGGCTCTCCTCGCCCATCCGGAGGCGATCGTGCCGGCTGAGGCGGCTGCGGCGATGGCTGTGGCGGTGGAGCGGCGCGCGGCCGCGGAACCGGTCCAGTACATCACCGGCGAACGGGACTTCTGGCGTGACACGTTTCGGGTGACCCCGGCGGTTCTGATCCCCCGGCCGGAAACCGAGTTGCTCGTGGAGAAAGGCGCCGACGCGCTGCAGGCGATCCTTGCGCCGCACGTGCTGGATCTGGCCACGGGGAGCGGCTGCGTCGGCCTGAGCCTGTTGCGGGAGCTGCCCCGGGCCCGGCTGGTCGCGACGGACCGGTCACCGGCGGCCCTGGAGGTCGCCCGCGGCAACGCGGACCGCCTCGGCGTGGCCGCGCGCGCCGCGTTCGTGTGCGGCGACGGATTGACGTTTCTGCGGACCGGACCGGCGGGCGTGTTTCACCTGATCGTGGCCAATCCGCCGTATGTGTCCCGGGGTGACCTGGCGTTCCTGCCGGCGGAGGTGCGGGATTGGGAGCCCCCGCTGGCCCTGGATGGCGGCGCGGACGGCCTCGACTCTTACCGGATGTGGGTGCCGCCGGCCCTGGCGCTGCTCCACCCGGGCGGTCGCCTGCTCATGGAATTCGGCTATGGTCAGTGGCCGGCGCTGTCAGGGCTGCTGGCGGCCATGGGGTGCGACGCCGCTATGTTTCCCGACCTGGCGGGGATCCCGAGGGTGTTTCAGGTTGTGCGCGGCTGAACCGGCGATCCGGGCGGCCGGCGCCGGCGCCGTTTACCCGGCTTCGTTGAAGCCGGGGAAGAGACGCCGTATGTCGGGCTGCATCAGGGTGATCATCGCCCAGATGCCGAACGGGATGCCCAGAACCAGGCACGGCGAACCCAGACAGGGGATGAGCGAGAGCATCGCGGCGCCCATGGCCCAGGCGTACGACCGCGCCCGCTGCATCTGCAGCGCCCCGAAGCAGATAACGGCGTCAAACACCAGACTGATGACGGGGAGGACCAGGCCGAGCGACAGGGTGTCCCACGGGGTGAAGGAAGAATTGGGCACATACTCCAGCCCGGGGATGAATCGCCCGAACGTCGGGCGGATCAACAGGTTCGAAATGATCATGAAAATGTCGAAGCCGGCATCGAGCCCGGCCGCGACGATCATACCCACCGCCGGGGCGATGAGACGTTGACGCATCAAGCACCTCCAAGACCGGACAATACGGCCGACCCACCGGAGTTCCGTCGGCTGTCGGGTTAATCATCCTGTTTGATCCAACACCGGCCGATTTCAAACAACGGTTCGCGGTCAGGTATCCGGCCGCGTGCCGGTCAGCCGAGTGGAGCATCCATCCGCCGGGCGAACACGCGGGTGTAGTCGCCGGCCGCTTCCGGCTGCTCCGCGGCGGGTGCCGGCGGGATCAGATCGTCGGGGATGAAACCGCCGGCGCTGGCCACGTGGCGCAGGGAGTGGTCAACCGCGCGGACCAGATTGGCCGTCTCCAGGCGGGGAGCGGTGAACGTGTCGCGGATGGAGACGATATCCCCGTCGAGCCGTACGTCCCTTCGGAATCGGATGCCGGCGGCAATCCGCCTGAAGATGAGCGCCTGTTTCAGCCATGGGATCAGCCGCTGTCCCAGGACCAACGCGGCCAGTCGGAGCACGGTGTGGTGGAGCGGGGATGAGACACGCCAGCGGTGGACGGTCATGACACCCTCGACGGACACGACCGCTGCACCGTCGCCGCCGGCCGCCAGTTGAATCCGGTAGCCGGGATCCTGCCAGTGGGTGACCGCGACGCGGCCGCCGGGGCGCGGCAGGCGCCAGCCGTAGTCGGCGTCCCGGATTCCGGCGGGACCGTACCGGCAGACGATGCCGCCCTTGCGGGCGGCGACGTAGACCGACGCGCGGCCGGGGACGTGGCGGATCAGCACACCCGCTTCGGGCAAAACGTAGTCGCCGCCGGTCTGGCAGGGGAGGAGCGCTGCGGCGGGGGGAACGGCGCCCAGATGGGCCAGGCTGCGCGCGCAGGAGGCGTACACGTAATGGCAGAGGTAACGGTCGTCGGTCCGGGCAAGAGGGTGCTCTGCCTTGTCCGCCCGGTGGAACAGGGCGCGGACGACGGCGGCCGCCAGCGAATTGTGCCCCGCAGCGCGCACGAGCCCGTACGGCAGGATGTAATCGGTGTTCCGGGAATTGACCGCCGCCGGCGTCTCGCCGGATACCGCAACCAGCGCGGCGATGTAGGCCGCGCCGCGGTCCAGGGCGTCGCGAAAACGGGGCTCGCCGGTCGCTTCGAAGAGGTCCCAGAGGCAGTCCAGCGTCACCGAGAGGTACCCCGTGTCGGCGCCGCCGTACTCCGGAAACCAGCCTTCGGCGGACTGCCGGGCCAGGAACCGGTCCATCCGCGCCATCAGCCGGTCCGTGTCCAGGCGGATGCCCGGCAGGCTGCGGGCCAGCGCCAGCGCGGCCAGGGCGGCGGCCTCCTGGTTGAGCGCTTCCGTTTCGGCGTGGCGGATCAGCCACTGGGCCGCCTTCTGGATGGCCGCGGCGACACGGGGCTCCGGTTCGGGCAGTCCGCGCGAGCGCAGCACGAGCAGCGCCGCCCGGAGGCTGAAAGCGGAGGGCGGGAACCCGTGCTCGCCGGGATAGTACTCGTTGAACGAGCCGTCGCCGAGCTGCTGGCCGGCCCAGAACCGCAGGGCGCCGTCCACCCAGCGGATGGCCTGGGGATGGCCCCGCAGCGGATTGTCGGGCGCCTCCGGCCGGCGAAGACATTCGATCACCACCATCCCCTGCTGCAGGATGGCCGAGGCAAAATCCCGGATCTTGTAGTGCCAGTAATCCCGGTCGAAGCAGCCGAACGTGGGGGAATCGGCGTCCCGATCCAGTTGTCCCAGCAGGCGGGGCAGGGCGTGGATGACCCGCGTCTGGATCGATTGGAGCGGGAAGCTTGAGTGCATGATGTCCGCCATCATCGGACCGAACGGGAAGCGGATGGCGGCCGTTCCGCGGTCGGAGCGGACGGTGGTTGCTGGTTCGGCGTCTCCGCGCAGGCGCAGAAGCGGAAGGCCACGGAAGCCACCAGGACCACGAGCAGCGTCTCATGGGGCGATCGGTACCGGTAGACGTTGCATTGGCTGAGGAAATGGACGATAGGAAAGAAGGCGGAAAAGATCACGATCGCCTGCTCGAGGGGGTTCCAGTTGCGCCACCCGGTCCGGTACAGGCCCGCGGCCGCCAGCGCCAGGTATGCCAGGTACCATGGAATGAGCAGCAGTCGGGTGGGACGCAGATAGTCCGGGTTAAACACCCAGTAGGCGAAGGTCCGCCGGGCGGTCAACCAAACGTACATGAGCGGTTGGTCCCGGACGAAATCGAAGAAACGCTTCCAGCAGAGCCGCGAATATTCCATTTCGCCCAGGCTGAGGACCAGTGATCGTTCGGCCTGGTTCTCATACGGGAAATTGGCGTACAGCGACCGGTGCGGATCGGCGGGCACCGTCGGGTTGTTGCCCAGCCAGAACTGCATGGACAATCCGGTGCCGAACAGCACCGGGCGCTGGAAGTTGATCGACGCGAAAACGATCCAGGGACCCCAGCTGAGGAGGGCGGCCAGCACCACCGCGGCCAGATATTGCCACAGCACGGAAGGTCTTCCGGCGGATGCCGTTGGCGCCGTGGCCGGCGCATCGCGGCGCAGCCGGACCATCATCCAGATATGATAGGCGATGAAGAAGAACAGCGTCTTGGGCATGGTCAGGACGGCCAGCGCCGATCCGGCGGCGTGGACCGCGAGATGCGCGATGCGGCGGCCGCGCAGGTACTCCAGGCTTGCACACAGTGACAGGCTGAGAAAGAGGAGGAACAGGATCTCGCCGCGCATGTCCTGGGTGCCAAACCAGGACAGCGGATAGGTGATCAGGAGCACCAGTCCGAGGCCGCCCGCGCGGGGACCGAGCGTCGTCGCGAGCGTCCGGTGGAGCAAAAATACCGCCAGGGTCATGAAGCCGCACTGAAGCGCCAGCAAGACGAAAATGGACGCCGGGCTGTACGGGCCGAACAGCGCGAACATCGCCGCCCAGACCAGGACGATGGGCGGTGTCACGTAGGCGGTGGGGGGGATGGGCGGGTGGTTCACCACGACCGCCGGCGGGGCGGTCGCGGAGCGGCTGTCCGTCGATGACGCCGCGATCGCCGGGGGCACGTCTCCTGGTAGAACGACAAAGGGAGATCCGTAGCCGTAACCCAGCGCGATGTTCCGCGCGATCCGGCCCACCTCGAAGCCCAGTTGCCAGGTGTTCGGGTTCTGCCATGGCTGGCGGACGGCGATCACCGCCAGTTGGGCGAGGAAGAACAGCAGTAGCAGCAGCGCCACGAGCCGCGGTCGTTCAGAGAGCCGGGCGATGGGCTGGAGCAGCCGATCACAGGCGTTGTGCAGGGAGCGACTGAGCATTGGGAAAATATTTTATCATACTCCGCGAGGCTGGATGGAGGCCGGTGCGAGAGATCGCCGGCTAACATGTGGCGAACGGACTGACGGTACGCTGGGGGACCCATTATCAAATTGACTGACTGGCTGGTTCTTCATACACTGAATTGAACCTTTCACTCGTCGGTCGCCAGGCCGCCAATGGCCGATCGGCGGTTGCCGGAGATTCTGCCTTCAGGGAGACAGCCATGTTGGACATCACGAGCAAGCGGTTTGCATTCGTCTCGGCCGTGCTGCCGGCTCAAACGTTTACGGTGGTGCGGTTCCGCGGTGAGGAGGGGCTGTCGCGGTGCTACCGGTTCGAGCTGGAACTGGTGGCGGAGGAGGCGTCCATCGACCTGGCGGCGGTGCTGGCGGCGCCGGTGACGTTCACCATTTTGAGGGCCGATGGTGATATCCCGTTTCATGGTGTCCTGGCCGGATTCGAGCAGCTCCACCAGATGGAGAATTACGTCTTCTATCGGGCGGTTCTGGTGCCAAAACTGTGGTGGCTGGGGCTGACGCACCACAACCAGGTGTTCCTGAACCAGACCGTGCCCCAGATTCTGGCCGCCTGCCTCAAGGACGGTGGGCTCTCCAGCCTGGACTTTGAGCTGCGGCTGCAGCGTGACTATCCGGCCTGGGAGTACGTGTGCCAATATCGGGAGAGCCACCTGGCGTTCGTGTCGCGCTGGATGGAGCGGGAGGGGATCTACTACTATTTTGAGCAGGGCGCCGGTGGGGAGAAAGTGATCCTGACAGACACGAAGGTGGCTCACAGTGCCATGCCCGACGGTGAGACGCTGCACTACACCACACCGTCGGGGCTGCAGCATTTCCATCGTGAGGAAATTCTGTCTGAGCTGCGATGTATGCAGCAAATGCTCCCGAATCGCGTGGTGCTCAAAGACTACAACTACGAGACGCCGTCGCTGGAGCTGAGCGGCCAGGCGGACGTCTCGACCAAGGGACGGGGCGAGGTGTACCTGTACGGGGAGCACTTCCGGACGCCGGCGGAAGGGGCGCGGCTGGCGGCGGTGCGGGCGGAGGAGCTGCTGTGCCGGGAGCGGGTGTTCGCCGGGAGCAGCACGGTGCCGTATCTGCGGCCGGGGTACACGTTTCGGGTGCCGGACCACTACCGAGCGGACTTCAACGGGACGTACCTGACGACGGGGCTGGCGCACGAGGGGAGCCAGGCGGCGTACCTGCTGGCGGGGCTGGGAGGCGAGCTGACGCCGGGCGAGCGGGAGCCGTACTACCGGAACACGTTCGAGGCGGTGGCGGCGGGGGTGCAGTACCGGCCGGCGCGGGAGACGGCGAAGGCGCGGCTGTACGGGACGCTGAACGCGAAGGTGGACGGGGCCGGCAGCGGGCAGTACGCGGAGCTGGACGGGCAGGGGCGGTACAAGGTGGTGCTGCCGTTCGACCAGTCGGGGCGGAAGGACGGGAAGGCGTCGGCGTGGGTGCGGATGATGCAGCCGTACGCGGGGGCGGGGCACGGGATGCACTTTCCGCTGCACAAGGGGACGGAGGTGCTGCTGACGTTCATCGACGGGGATCCGGACCGGCCGGTGATCGCCGGGGCGGTGCCGAACGCGGAGACGCCGAGCGTGGTGAAGGACGCGAACCAGACGATGGCGGCGATCCAGACGGGGGGGAGCAACAAGATTGCGATCGAGGACAAGGCGGGGAGCGAGCGGATTCTGATGCATGTGCCGACCCAGAAGTCGTTCATCCGGATCGGGATGCCAAACGATCCGCCGCCGGGGGGCGGGCCGCCGGAGCCGCCGACGACGCCGTCGCCCACCACGGCGACCACACCGCCGCCGCACGACGAGGACTACGACGAGTTGAGCAAAGAGTTGAGCAAACTCGAAGCGGAGGTGGAGGGGATCAAGGCGGAGACGGAAGGGGACCTGGAGTTCAAGTGCCACAACAAGAAGGAGTCGATTTCGGGCAACTCGTTCACGATGGTGATCGGGGCGGAGGAGAGCATCTACCTGGGTAACTACACCCATATCAAGTTCATCTCCGCGATTGACATGACGATCGGCATCAGTCTGGAATTAAAAGTGGCCTGGGCGTGGGCGCTCAATGTGGAAGGGCACGGGCGCTTCGCCCCGCAGAAGCGGGAGTTTGCCCTGGATGTGAGCCACATGCATTTGAAGAAAGTGAACCTGGAAGGCGACATCACCCACCTGCGGGGTGTTCAGCAAACCCTGACCGGTGAGGTGAGCAAGCTGGCCGGTCAGACGTCGGTCTTGGCGGGAACCGCCACCCGGCTGACAGGCGAAGTCAGCAATTTGGCAACGTCCGTGAGCCAGCTGGCGGTGACCCAGGAGGCCATCGTCGCGACCTCGAACCAGATGGAGGCGGAGGATGCCCAAATGTTTGGCAACGCGTTGCGCACGGTCGTCGCCCAGACCGATCTGGTGACCGAACATACCCGGATGATCGGGGCGGCCACCAACTCGGTGGCCGAGAAAACCGACCTGCATGCGGAGAACACGGTCCTTTCGGGACTGCAGATGTTGATCTGACAATCACCGGCGGGGGTCGGCCGGTCGCGCGTGCCCGGCGGCACGTTTTCTTTGACTTCACCGGTGTATCTTCCTACACTGTCAATCAGGTTCAGAGCGATCATCGGGTGCCAGGACGGGCCGGGTAAGGCCACGATTGGCGCCGGTTCGCACCCATATGCTCCAAGGAGATGATCTCATGGCGGATGAACAGACCAAGCGGTTCGGTTTCTCGTCGGACGTACTGCCGCCGGAGACGTTTGCGGTGGTGCGGTTCCGAGGCGAGGAGGGCCTGTCGCGATGCTACCGGTTCGAGCTGGAACTGGTGGCGGAGGACGCGGCCATTGATCTGGCAGCAGTGCTGGCGGCATCGGCCGCGTTTACCATATTGAGGGCTGAGGAGGACATCTGTTTTCATGGCATCCTGGCGGAATTCGATCAGCTGCAGCAGATGGGGAACTACGTGTTCTACCGGGCGGTGCTGGTACCCAAAATGTGGCGCATGTCGCTCACGCACCACAACCAGGTGTTCCTGAACCAGACCGCGCCCCAGATTCTGGAAGCATGTTTCAAGGACGCCGGACTTTCCGGCATGGACTTCGAGCTGCGGCTCATGAAGGACTACCCGGCCTGGGAATATGTATGCCAGTACCGGGAGAGCCACCTGGCGTTCGTCTCGCGCTGGATGGAGCGGGAGGGAATCTACTACTACTTTGAACAGGGCGCCGGCGGGGAGAAGGTGATCCTGACGGACACGAAGGTTGTGCATGGGGCCATGCCCGACGGCGAGACGCTGCACTACTCCTCGCCGTCGGGACTACAGCATTTCCATCAGGAGGAGATCCTGCTTGATCTGCAGTGCCGGCAGCGGCTGCTCCCGAATCGCGTGGTGCTCAAAGACTACAACTACGAGACGCCGTCGCTGGAGCTGAGCGGCCAGGCGGACGTCTCGACCAAAGGTCGGGGCGAGGTGTACCTGTACGGGGAGCACTTCCGGACGCCGGCGGAAGGGGCGCGGCTGGCGGCGGTGCGGGCGGAGGAGCTGCTGTGCCGGGAGCGGGTGTTCGCCGGGAGCAGCACGGTGCCGTACCTGCGGCCGGGGTACACGTTTCGGGTGCCGGATCATTACCGGGCGGACTTCAACGGGACGTACCTGACGACGGGGCTGGCGCACGAGGGGAGCCAGGCGGCGTACCTGCTGGCGGGGCTGGGGGGCGAGCTGACGGCCGGGGAGCGGGAGCCGTACTACCGGAACACGTTTGAGGCGGTGGCGGCGGGGGTGCAGTACCGGCCGGCGCGGGTGACGGAGAAGGCGCGGCTGTACGGGACGCTGAACGCGAAGGTGGACGGGGCGGGGAGCGGGCAGTACGCGGAGCTGGACGGGCAGGGGCGGTACAAGGTGGTGCTGCCGTTTGACCAATCGGGGCGGAAGGACGGGAAGGCGTCGGCGTGGGTGCGGATGATGCAGCCGTATGCGGGGGCGGGGCACGGGATGCACTTTCCGCTGCACAAGGGGACGGAGGTGCTGCTGACGTTCATCGACGGGGATCCGGACCGGCCGGTGATCGCCGGCGCGGTGCCGAACGCGGAGACGCCGAGCGTGGTGAAGGATGCGAACCAGACGATGGCGGCGATCCAGACTGGGGGGAGCAACAAGATTGCGATCGAGGACAAGGCGGGGAGCGAGCGGATTCTGATGCACGTGCCGAACCAGAAGTCGTTCATCCGGATCGGGATGCCGAACGATCCGCCGCCGGGAGGCGAGCCGCCGACACCGCCGACCTCGGCGACGACCGCGACCACGCCGCCGCCGCATGACGAGGATTACGAGGAGCTGAGCAAGGAACTCAGCGAATTGGAAGCGGAGGTGGAAGGGATCAAGCTGGAGACGGAGGGGGACCTGACGTTCAAATGTCACAATGAGAAGACTACCGTCTCCGGCAACTCGTTCACGATGGTGATCGGGGCGGAGGAGAGCATCTACGTCGGAAACTACAGCCATATCAAGTTTCTGACGGCGTTCGATATGATGGTGGGGGCGAGTCTTGAGGTGAAGGTGGCCTGGGCATGGGCGTTCAACGTGGAGGGGCACGGCCGCTTCGCCCCGCAGAAGCGCGAGTTCGTCATCGATAAAACCCACCTGACCGGGAGACGGGTGAATCTGGAAGGGGAGATCACCCACCTGCGGGGAAACCAGCAGCGCCTGGCGGGCACGGTGGCCAATCTGGCGGGCGAGACTTCGGTGCTGGCCGGAAAGACAAGCCAGTTGACGGGTGAGGTCTCCCAGTTATCTGGTAATGTGTCGTTGCTTGCGGGCATAACGAACGATATCAGAGGCAGCGTCCAAACGATCGACGGAGAGCAATCCCAGTTGATGGGTGAGCAACTCCAATCGGTTGGGGCGCAGACCATCGCTCTCGGTGACCGCACCAACCTCATTGGAGCCGACACCACCGCGGTGGCCGAGAGCACGCAGACGGCGATGAATAATCTGCTGCTATCCGGGATGACCCAAATCATCTGAGGCAGCATCGGATTCATCTCACCGGCAACGCCTGACACGGCGTGCCGGAGATTCGAGTCAAGATCTCTTTGACTTCGCGTTACCGTCTGCCTACACTACCTTTGTAATATTTCTCAACGAATCAACGGGTGCGGGTATCGCCGGAAGCGGAAGCCGGGCTGTGGGGCATGCCGATCACTCGCGTCTGAAGGAGAAGATCTCATGACGGATGAACAGATCAGGCGCTTCCATTTCTTCTCGAGTACTTTGCCGGCGGAAACATTCACGGTGGTGCGGTTCCGCGGTGAGGAGGGGCTGTCGCGGTGCTACCGGTTTGAGGTGGAAGTGGTGGCCGAGACGGCCGATCTGAACCTGGCGGCGGTGCTGGCGGCGCCGGCCGCGCTGACCATCAGCCGGTCCGAAGGGGACGTGCCGTTCCAGGGGATCCTGGCGGAGTTCGAGCAGCTCCAGCAGATGGAGAACTACGTGTTCTACCGGGCGGTGATCGTGCCCCGGCTGTGGTGGCTGGGGCTGACGCACCACAACCAGGTGTTCCTGAACCAGACCGTGCCCCAGATTTTGGCCGCCTGCCTCAAGGACGGCGGACTCACGGAGCTGGACTTTGAGCTGCGGCTGCAGCACGAGTACCCGAAATGGGAGTATGTCTGCCAGTACGGCGAAAGTCATCTGGCATTCGTTTCGCGGTGGATGGAGCGGGAGGGGATCTACTACTACTTCGAGCAGGAGGTCGGGCGGGACAAGTTGATCCTGACGGACACGAAGGTGGCCCATGGGGCCATGCCCGATGGTGAAACGCTGCACTATTCCTCGCCGTCGGGGCTGCAGTACTTCCACCGCGAGGAGGTTCTGTTCGACCTGCGCTGCCGGCAGCGGCTGCTCCCGAATCGCGTGGTGCTCAAAGACTACAACTACGAGACGCCGTCGCTGGAGCTGAGCGGCCAGGCGGACGTCTCGACCAAAGGTCGGGGCGAGGTGTACCTGTACGGGGAGCACTTCCGGACGCCGGCGGAAGGGGCGCGGCTGGCGGCGGTGCGGGCGGAGGAGCTGCTGTGCCGGGAGCGGGTGTTCGCCGGGAGCAGCACGGTGCCGTA
>Ga0209605_1000687_pt1 | contig 41331 bp, 30 predicted proteins | sample AD_UKC035_MetaG_FD_184408 | JGI IMG/M metagenome (GOLD analysis project Ga0209605, IMG submission 184408) | Active sludge microbial communities of municipal wastewater-treating anaerobic digesters from USA - AD_UKC035_MetaG (SPAdes) (version 2) | ecosystem: Engineered > Bioreactor > Anaerobic >...
TTCGCTCCGCCGCCAGAATCACCCGTCCAAGTCAAGGCATTATACCATCTATCTTATTCATTATAAAGATATTTACACGATTTTTAGACACCCGCTGAGTACCGGTCAAAATGCAGGGTTTTGAGACGGCCTCGGCAGGGAGCGGCGCGAAAGCACTTCTCACAAAACCCGCGGAGTCCACGACACCATTCCATTGCCCGCAGCTGCGCGTGGCTCAGGCGTCCCGCCTGAAAAATCGAACCGGCGAGCCGGCGAAGCGGCGAAACGGCGGGGGGATTTACCGCGGAGGCGTGGAGGACACAAAGGGGAGACCGTTTTCATCGTTCACACATCATTTGGCATTTTGGCATTGATCATTTGACAATTTTCATTGTTCATTTTGGGTCATTGGTTATCAATGATTGGTCAGATTTATTGTCTAGATTGGAAGCGCGGTGGGATCTGCCGGGATCTGGGGTTTGGGATATGGGATTTGGAAACAAGGACCCAGAACCGAGGTCCCAGGTCCGATGTCCGAAGTCCGATTTCCGCATGATGGGAACGAGCCTCGAGCCTCTAGACTCGATTACTCAGTTACTCCCGAAATCTTGCCAAAATTTGACAAAATATTTTTCGATTCATCGAGCCCATCTTGTCGGCAGCACCCTCTCCCAGGCCGGTTCACCGGCCTTGGATTAAACTAGCCCGTCGCTTCCAGCGACGGGGCCGAACGTCGGGGTTGGGGGCCAGCCCCCTTCAGGGGGCTTGGCAATGCCGGCCCCCGTTGGAACGGGGGCCGGAGAAACTACCAAGCCCGGTGAACCGGGCTGAATAAGAATCCAATCTGCGCCAACCCGTCCGTAAACGGACGGGCTACTGGAGGCACAAGCCCCGCGGAGCGGGGCTGGAGAAGGAGTGTGCCCGGACGCACGGTCTCGGGCCCATTCACCGCCAACCGACCGGTTGGTTCCGGCTCCGCCGGGTTGGGATCACGATGACGACAAAAAAAGGGCCTTCCCGGAGGAAGGCCCTTGGAAGTGGCGGTCGGATCCGGCTAGAAGATGAACTTCAGACCGAACTGGATCTGGCGGTTGGAGTAGGTGCTGAAGGTCCTGCCGAGGTTGACGCTGGTGAGCGTGGTGTTGGGATTGGTGTAGTTAGTGTGGTTGAACAGGTTGAACGCCTCGGCGCGGAGCTGCAGCTTGGAGCCCTCCGCGGTGAACCACGGCAGCTTCACGTCCTTGAACAGGGAGAAGTCCGCGTTCCAGTAGCCGGGTCCACGGAACTTGCCGCGGTAGTAGTTGCCCTGGGGATTACGCAGGTTGAGCACGCTGGCGGCGAAGCTGAAGTTGGCTGCGGTGGGACCCACGATGTTGTTCTCGGGATCGGTGCTGAACTCGTAGGTCGTGACGTTCGGGCGGCAGGGGCCGCGGTTGTTGGTGTAGCCGGTGCCGAGGGTGTCGCGGGCGACCTTGTAATCCAGGGGGTAACCGCTGTTGGCGGTCATGATGCCGTTGACCTGCCAGCCGCCGATCAGCTGGGCCAGCCAGCCCTCGGCGTCGCCGCCGAGCCACTTGCCGGGGCCGAAGGGGAGTTCGTAGATGATGTTGCCGCTGAACACGTGGCGCACGTCGAAGCCGGCGTAGCCCCGGTCATAGCCCAGGTTATAGTAGTCGGACGCGAACGGGCTGGAGTTGCCCAGGTCCCACACGGTTTCGGAGCTGTTGTCGAAGGCGGTGGACCAGGTGTAGTTGACGGTGAACTGCAGGCCGTCCTGGAAGCGGTGGTTGAAGGAGCTCTGGAAGGCGTGGTAGTTGGAGTGGCCGCAGGTGTCGACGTTGTTCACGCGCAGGAACTGAGAGTTCTGGACGCTGTAGTTGCGGATCCACCAAGGCACGGAGGTGGTGGCGAAGCCGTTGTCCGCCAGGCCCTGGATCGTCTCTTCGGATGGATAGAACATCTGGTTCGGGTTATTGCGAACCAGCAGGTGGACACCCGCGCTGCCGGCGTAGGCCAGGTTCAGGATGTTGCCGGGCCATATCTCGCGCTGGGCCGACAGGTTCCAGGTCTGGATGTACGGGGTCTTGAAGTCGGGGTTGTAGAGCGTCATGTTGTAGAAGGTCTCGGGAGCGAGGGAGAGCTCCACGTCCGGCAGGTCGTATCCGTTGCCATACCAGGCGATGCCACCGGGGTAGACGCCGTCGAACGCGCCGCCCGGAGCGGCGGGCAGGAAGTTGGCCACACTGAACGGCAGCTGCGAGGTGTTCCAGGTGATCAGGTCGAACAACATGCGGTCGAAGCTGATACCGTAGCCGCCGCGGATGGCGGTCTTGCCGTCGCCGAACGGATCCCAGGAGAAGCCGAGCCGCGGCGCCCAGTTGCTGGTGGAGGCCTCGTACAGGTCGTTCCCGGTGTCGGGGCCGGCAATGAAGATGTCGGCGCCGGTGCCCACCCACTGGGACGGAACCAGGTTCCACCACTCGCCGTCGACCCAGTTGGCCGGATCGAAGAAGTCGTTCTGGTTCACGATGTGGTAGCCCTGGATGCAGGGATCCATCACGTTGGCCGCCATGTTGTTGACTTCAAACAACGCCGGCTTGTACTCCCAGCGCAGGCCCAGGTTCAGGGTCAGGTTCTGGAGCACCTTCCAGTCGTCCTGGATGAAGAAGTCCCATTCCTTCTGCCGCCAGCCGCGCCAGTCGGATGTGGCGGTAGAGAACTCGTTGCCGTCGCTGTACACGCCGTGGTTGACGTAGTCAGCTGTGCCGGCCGCAATGTTGGCCAGGGTGTCGCCGCCGTAATAGTAGCCGTCAAAGAACACGGCCGGGACCATGTTGAAGCCCGAGCCGCCGTTACTCTGGTTCCAGCGCAGGTCCACGCCGAACTTCAGGGCATGAGCGCCCAGAGTCCAGGTGACGGTGTCCTTCAGCTGGTACGTGTTCAGGATGGTGTATTCGCTGCCGTAGCCCGAAGGGCCGCCGAAGTCGGTGAAATACCGGGTGGGGTCCATGAGGTTGCCGCCGAAGTTCAGGTCCATTTCTCGATTTTCGCGGACCCAGGAGTTGTTGCCGCGGGAGTAGCCGAGCTTGAACGAATTGACGATGGCGGGGGACACGATCCAGGTCCAGTCGGCGCCCCACTGCTGCTGCTTGCCGTTCCAGGGCCGGTCGTCCTGGAAGGTGGGCAGTGAGTTGAGGGCCGGGTCCACGCCGTGGTTGTAGATCCAGCGGAACGAGAACGAGTGGGCCTCGTTGAAGTTGTAGTCCACCTTCGCGGTGTACTGCTCGGTATCGAATGGGTCGGACTGGGCCCAGTAGTAATAGCCGCTGACGCCGTCGATGTTCACGTCACCGTTCGGCGCCGGGTAGTAGGCCTGAAAGATTTGCGCTATTTCCGCGTTGGTGACTGTATCCACCCAGTCGGCGTACGGGGTGATGCCGGCAGAGGTCGCGCTGGCCCGGTAGTCCAGGATTTCGGTGTTGAAGAAGAAGAACACCTTGTCCTTGACGATGGGGCCGCCGATGGAGGCGCCGTACTGGTGACGCTTGAAGTCGCCCTTTTCCAGGTCGTTCCGGTTCTGGGCCCAGGTCTTGGCGTCGAAGTTCTCGGAGCGCAGGAAATAGAAAACCGCGCCGTGGAACTCGTTGGTGCCGCTCTTGGTCACCACGTCGATGATGGCGCCGTCGGCACGGCCGTATTCGGCCGACGGGTTGGAGGTCACGACGAGGAATTCGGAGGTGGCGTCCACGTTGATGTCGACGGTGTAACCGATGGTCTGGGTGTAGTTGTTGTCGATGCCGTCGATCTGGTAGTTGTTGCCGCGCTCGCGACCGCCGCTGGCGGACGGGTAGCCGGTCTGGCCCCGGACCACGCCCGGGGTCAGATAGATGAGATCCAACGGATCGCGGCCGTTGAGCGGCAGGTCGAGGATCCGCTTCTCGTCGATGACGGTGTCGAGCTGGGATGTACTCATCTCCACCTGCCCGACCTTGGCACGGAGCTCAACAGCCGTGGTCACATCGGAAGCGGTCATGACCAGGGGGAAGTTCAGGACTTCACCGGCGGACAGCTTGATGCCGGTGATCCGGACCGGCTGGAAGCCATCGAGTTCGGCCCTGATTTCGTAGTTGCCGATTCTGAGGTTTGTGAAAATGTAGTAACCGTTGTCGTCAGACAACGCCTGGCGGGTGGCGCCAGTGTCCGTGCTGGTCAGGATCACGGTGACGCCGGGAATGACGCCGCCCGTGTTGTCTTTGGTCCCACCCTCGATTCTCTCGGCCATGAGGCCCACAGCCAGAAAGGCCAGGAGCAGCGAGAGGACCAGAAGCCTGTTCGGGTGGTTCATAAATCCTCCTCTTCGCCGATAATGGAGACGCGATGCGTATTCCGTGACACACGGGGTCAATCCGCATGCAGGAAGTGGAAGTCCTCAACTGGTGTTTCAACTTTTCGAATGCCTAACGATGCGTCGCATGGCGTGCCCCCCTGTTCCAGTGTGGCACTAGATATATTTAGATACGCCGGCGCGGAAAAAAACATTCCACGGCTGGCGATTATCGCTTGTTTCGGGGGGGGGGGGGAGCGTACCGTACTTGGACATCAAGCATCGGATGTCCTCTTCTGGCAACTTAATTTGTCATATAATTATCACAAAAATCAACAGTAATCAAGAACTCAAATTCTAAGTCCCATGTCCGCGGTACGAAAACGAGCATTGAGTCCCGAGCCTCACGCCGCGATTGCGAGTGCGCGGGCATGGCGCGTCGCCGAATCCGATTCCCCGACCCGCCGGGCGGGTCGAATGTCGGTTGCCCCGGGCGCCAGCCCGGGGTTCGTGAGACGGGCACGATCGGCCGGCGGGCACGCGAGAGGTACCGCGAGCGGCAGGGAGTGGCGCGAAAGCCCTCCCCGCAAAACCATCGGAGCCCGCGACACAATTCCATTGCCTGCGGGGTATGGCCCCATCGCACCGCATCCCCGTCGCGGCCGTCGAGATGCGCCGACGGAGTGGTGCGGCGCCCGGGGTGAGGCGCCGCGAGGGCCCCTTCCCGCCGCTCGCTCCCGCTCGCGGTACCTCCGCTGTGCCAACCGGTTGTACGTGCTACGGCAAGTTCAATGTGGATTGTGCGGGTTCTGGGTGATTGGATATTGGAACCAGAACCCAGTGCCCAGCACCCAGGTCCCAGGTCCGATTTCAGAAGTTCGATGTCCGAAGTCCGTTGTCCGTTGTCCGAGGACCGTGAACGAGCCTCGAGTCTCGAGCCTCGATTACGATTACGATTACGATTACGATTACGAATTACGAGTACGCTGGGACCGATTCACCCTGTGAAATAAAAAAGCCCCGCGGGTGCGGGGCTCGGATGCATGATATAGGGGACAGACACTATTTCTTCTTCACGTCGTGGACCAGACCCTTGCTCTTCTCGTAGTCGAAGCCCTTGAAGGTGGGGCTCTTCTTGTTGTGGCACTTCTCGCAGAGTTCCTTGGTGGGCAGCACCAGGCCGTTCTGGATGGCCAGCTTCTGGTCCTTCATGACACTCATCTTCCAGTAGTCGCCGCCGGCGCCATGGCACGCCTCGCAGCTGACGCCGGTCATGGCGGGCAGGTTGGTGGAGTGGCAGCCCGTGCACTTGGCGTCGGACTGCTCGGCCGGTTTCAGCGAGTTCCATGCCTTGGCATGCTTGGTGGCCTGCCAGGAAGTGTACTCGACCTTGTGGCACATCTTGCATTTCTCGGGGCCGACGAAGGCGTGGGCCGCCATCAGCGGCAGCGCAAGCACCAGGAGAGCCAGGCCGACGATCACCATGCGCTTCATGTAAGACCTCCTAAGCATAAAGTACGCGAATCAAGATACGGGACACGACCGAATGTTTCACAGTCGGTAGAGATTTTATTTCATGGCGCGGCGAAGATCAACAAAATCCTTTCGGCGTCCGGCGTGGTATGATATGGTTTGCCGTTATTTTCAAAACCATTCAAGGCAGGTTGCCATGCAGATTCTGGAGCACATCAGGCATCGGGCGGCCGAGTCGGTGCAGCACATTCTGCTGCCCGAGGCCGAGGATCCGCGCACCCTCCGGGCAGCTGTGGACGTGCTGGCTCACGGGTTCGCTCGCGTGAGCCTGGTGGGCGTCCCGGACAAGATCCGGGCCGCGGCCCAGGCCGGCGGCGTGGACATCGCCGGCGTGCCCGTCATCTCCATGGCCGACGACAAGCTGCGCAAGCGGGCCGCCGAACTCCTCTACGAGCGGCGCAAGGCCAAGGGCATGACCCTGGAGGAAGCGTACAAGACCATCGAGGATCCGCTCTTCTTCGCCGATCTCATGGTCCGCGACGGGCTGGCCGACGGCTCGGTGGCCGGCGCCACCAACACCACCGCCCACACCGTGCGGGCGGCCATCCTGTGCATCGGCCTGCGGCCCGGGATGTCCATCGCCTCATCGTTCTTCCTGATGGTCACGCCAAAGACGGAGTACGGCACCAACGGCTCGTTCATCTACACCGACTGCGGCGTGGTGCCCAATCCCAACGCCAGCCAGTTGGCCGACATCGCCATCGCCGCCGCGGACTCGTGCCGGATGTTCCTGGAGGACACGCCCCGCGTGGCGATGCTCTCGTTCTCCACCAAGGGGAGCGCCGCCGATCCGCTGGTGGACAAGGTGGTCGAGGCCACCCGCTACGTCCAGGCCCGCCGGCCGGACCTGCAGGTGGACGGCGAGATGCAGGCCGACGCGGCCCTGGTCCCCAAGGTGGGCGCCAGCAAAGCGCCCGGCTCGCCGGTGGCCGGCCAGGCCAACGTGCTCGTCTTCCCCGACCTGAACGCCGGCAACATCGCCTACAAGCTGACGCAGCGGCTGGCCGGCGCCGAGGCCATCGGCCCGATCCTGCAGGGGCTGGACCGGCCCGGCAACGACCTGTCCCGCGGCTGTTCGGCCGAGGACATCGTCAACGCCGTGGCCATCACCTGCATCCAGGCCATCCACGGCAAATCGCGCGGCTGATCCCGATCCGAACACCATTCAACCATACCGAGGAGGATTCATGAGCTATATCGATTTCATCGGCGCCCGCCAGGTGCTGGATTCCCGGGGCAACCCCACCGTCGAGGCGGAGGTGGTCCTGGAATCGGGCGCCATGGGCCGCGCCATCGTCCCGTCCGGCGCGTCCACCGGCCAGTTCGAGGCGCTGGAACTGCGCGACACCGACGCCACCTGGTACGGCGGCAAGGGCGTGCTCAAGGCGGTCGAGAACGTGAACAACACCATCGCCGAGGCCCTGGAGGGGCTCAACGCGCTGGACCAGCGGCTGGTGGACGAGGCGCTGCTGGAACTGGATGGCACCCCCAACAAGGGAGTCCTGGGCGCCAACGCCATCCTGGCGGTGTCCATGGCGACGGCCCGGGCCGCCGCCGAGTACCTCGGCGAGCCGCTTTACCGCTACCTGGGCGGGGCCAACGCCCACACGCTTCCCGTGCCCATGATGAACATCCTGAACGGCGGCAGCCACGCCGACAACAGCGTCGACCTGCAGGAGTTCATGATCATGCCCGTGGGCGCGCCGTCCTTCTACGACGGCCTGCGCATGGGCGTCGAGACCTTCCACGCGCTCAAGGGCGTGCTGAAGAAACGCAAGATGAACACCAACGTCGGCGACGAAGGCGGATTCGCCCCCAACCTGGCCTCCAACGAGGAAGCGCTCACTGTCATTCTGGAGGCCATCCAGAAGGCCGGCTACAAGGCGGGCGAGGACATCGTCCTGGCGCTGGACCCGGCCGCCAGCGAGTACTTCGAGAACGGCCAGTACGTCTTCAAGAAATCGGACGGCTCCAAACGCTCCGCCAAGGAAATGGTGGCGTTTTTCGAGGCGTGGATCGGCAAGTATCCCATCTTCTCCATCGAGGACGGCCTGGCCGAGGAGGACTGGGACGGCTGGAAGCTCGCCACCGACGCCATGGGCGACCGGATCCAGCTGGTCGGCGACGACCTGTTCGTCACCAACACCGAGCGGCTGAGCCGCGGCATCAAGGCCGGCGTGGCCAACTCCATCCTGATCAAGCTGAACCAGATCGGCACCGTCAGCGAGACGCTCGACACCATCGAGCTGGCGCGCCGGAGCGGCTACACCGCGGTGATCTCGCACCGCAGCGGCGAAACCGAGGACACCTTCATCGCCGACCTGGCGGTGGCCACCGGCGTCGGCATGATCAAAACCGGTTCCGCCAGCCGCACCGACCGGATCGCGAAGTACAACCAACTGCTCCGCATCGAGGAGCAGCTCGGCAAGACCGCCCACTATCCCGGCTGGGACATCTTCAGCCGCTACCGCCGTTGACCACCCGTGCGGCGGGACCGGGCGATACCGGTCCCGCCGTTCACCGCCTCCACCGCCCGGATCCACGCATCCCCTGATTGTGGACGATCTGCCAAAACGCCGGTCCAGGTGGGGTTCAGGCGCGACAGCCGAAACGGTTCGGAATCCGGCCGCATTTGCCGGCATCCTTCCGATTCGGCCGGCGGGTGCGGGCCGATCGGTTTTTATGCCTGCCATGGCATTCGGATTGCATCAAAGGATGCGGCCCGGACACCGACCCCGGAGATGAACGCTCGCATGCACCGCCAATCCACCCTCAACGAAGCCATCGACTTCAAGGGCATCGGCCTGCACACCGGCTGTCCCGTCGAAATGATCATCCGCCCGGCCCCCCCGAACACGGGGATCGTTTTCCGCCGCAGCGATCTGAACGACTTTCCCATCGAGGCGCAGGCCGCCCACATCGCCAACGTGAGCTACGCCACGACGCTGATGAAAAAAGGCGTCCTGATCTCCACGGTGGAGCACGTGCTGTCGGCGCTCTACGCCATGGCCATCGACAACGCCTTCATCGACGTGGACAACCTGGAGCTGCCCATCCTGGACAGTTCCGCCCGCCCCTTCGTGGAGGGGATCGCGGCGGTGGGCCGCCGGGTGTACGACGAGCGGCGGCGCGTTCTCCGGATCCGGCGCGAGATCCAGCATGCTCTGGGCGACAAGACCGTCTCGGCCCGACCGGCCGACGCACTCATCGTGAGCTACCGCATCGATTTCACCCATCCCCTGATCGGGGTTCAGGAGATGCGCTGCGCCATCGAACCGGAGCATTACCGGCGGGAGATCGCCCCCGGACGCACCTTCGGTTTTCTCAAGGAGATCTCGACGCTGAAGGAGAACGGCCTGGCCCAGGGCGGTTCCCTGGACAATGCCATCGTGCTCACCGACACCGGCCTGCTCAATCCCGAAGGCCTCCGGTTCCCCGACGAGTTCATCCGCCACAAGATCATGGATTTTCTGGGAGACTTCTCCCTGGTGGGCCATCCCGTACACGGCGAGTTCCACGTGGTCCGGGGCGGCCACGCCGTGCATGCGGCCATGGTGAAAAAGATCATGGCCGACCCAGCCAACTACTCGTTGGAGCCGATCCCCGAGTCCGTGGCCACCGACGTGGCCTGAGACATTCGTGCCCCGTCGCCGCCCCCCGGCAGGTGCGACCCCGGTCCCGGTCCGGTGGATGCGCCATTCGATTAGGAGAACTTGATATGCGCCATGCCCCGTTGCTGTGCCTGCTGTTGCTGGCGGCGGTCGCCGGTCCGGCATACGCCCAAACCGACACCCGACCGCTGGTCTTTTTCATCCAGCAGGACATCCGGCCCGACGTCGACCGGCTGATGCTGAACGACGGCATGCGGGAACTCATGGGGCGCCTGCCGGCGGACCTGCCGGTGCGGATCTACCTGACCACCCGCAACGAATACACGCGCATCCACGAGGGACCCGCCGGACAGCTGGCGTGGCCGCCGGCCGGCTTCACCCTCACCGTCTCCTCGCCGGCCACCACGCCGTACCGCAACCTGCTGAGCTTCCTCGCCGGCGAGGGGCTCGCCGGGCACACCGTGGTGTTCATCACCAACGGCCGCTCGGAAGACCTGTTCAGCCTGGTCGACACCGAAGGCTTCATCCAGGGCGCCGATTCGTTCTCGCCGTCGCGCTACCCGCCCCTGCGCGAGTTGGTGAGGCACTGCAAGGAGCACCGGATTCGCCTGGTGGGGTTGCTGGTCACCACCGGCGCCAGTCCGCGGCTCCAACCCGACCTGCTCCGGGTGGTGAACGACGCCTTCAACTACGGGGTCAACGGTTCGGGCGGCTGGGCCTACTCCAATTTCTCCACGTTCACGAGCGTCTTCAACAGCCTGCTCAAGAAAGGGCGGCTCCAGCCGTAACGCCGACGGCTTCCCGAACCGTCCGGCACTGCGGCGACCGGGCCCTGTTCCGGCGTCACACCCGCATGAAGTCACGCGTTGTGCTTGACCCGGCGCCGGTCCTCTGATAGTTTATTAAGCTCGAAAATTTCAATATTCAGGTAATCACATGAAGACCCTCGCCATCCGTGAAGAAGACAAATCCATCCTGGAGCGGCGAACGCCGGTGACCCCCGCCGATCTGCGGTCGCTGGTGGCGGCCGGCTTCCGGTGCCTGGTGGAACCGTCGAACCACCGCGTGTTCCCTGACGCGGAATTCGCCGCGGCCGGCGCCGAACTGAGCCGCGACCTGTCCGCGGCCGACCTGATCCTGGGGCTCAAGGAAATCCCCGCGCAGAAGATCCAGCCGGGAAAGGTCCATATCTTCTTTTCGCACACCATCAAGGGCCAGCCCTACAACATGGCCATGCTGCAGAGCATCCTGGATCGCGGTGCGACGCTGCTCGACTACGAGCGGGTGGTGGACGAGAACAACCGCCGCCTGATCTTCTTCGGCAACTACGCCGGTTATGCCGGCGCCATCGACACCCTGCACCTGTTCGGCCGGCGCCTCGCGGCGGCGGGCATCGACACGCCGCTGGCGCAGATCCGCCGGGCGCTCGACTATCCGTCCCTGGCCGCCGCCCACGAGCACATCCGCGGCGTCGGACGGGCCTTCCTGGCGGCGGGCATCCCCGCCGCGCTCAAGCCGTTCGTCATCGGCGTGAGCGGTTACGGCAACGTCTCCAAGGGCGCCCAATCCATCATCGACGAGCTGGCTCCCGTGACCGTGACCCCCGCGGACCTGGCCGCGGGCCGTCTCGACGCCGCAGCCGACACCGTCTACAAGGTCGTGTTCACCGAGGCGGACATGGTCCGGCCGGCCGCGCCCGACGGCCGGTTCGAGCTGCAGGACTACTACCAGCACCCGGAAAAGTACCTCTCCGCGTTCGAACAGTACCTGCCCAAACTGGACATCCTGGTCAACTGCATCTACTGGGACGACCGCTATCCGCGCCTCTTCACCCGGGCCGAAGCCGGCCGCCTCTGGCGCGAAGGTCAGCGCAAGCTGCGCGTGGTGGGCGACATCACCTGTGACATCGGCGGCAGCATCGAGTTCACCTTCGAGGCGCACGGCCCCGACAAGCCGTTCCTGGTCTACGACCCGATCCGGGACACCCACCAGCTCGGCGACAGCGGCGACGGGATCGCCGTGCTCATCGTGGACATCCTCCCTTCGGAACTCCCCCTCGAGGCGTCCAACTACTTCAGCGGCGTGCTCAGTCCGTTCATTCCGGCGATCATGGCCGCCGACTTCACCCGTCCCTTCGAGGCGCTGGATCTGCCGGCCCCGCTCAAGCGCGCCGTGATCGTGCACAACGGCCGGCTGACGCCCGACTACCGGTACATCGAAAAATATCTGCATCATTAATATAATTGAAAAGGAGTCAGTCATGAAAAAAGCGTTGTTGCTCGGGGCCGGCCTGGTGTCGAAGCCGCTGGTCCAGTACCTGCTCAAGCACGGCATCCAGGTGACGGTGGCTTCGCGGACACTCGACAAGGCGGCCGCCCTGCTGGATCAGCATCCGAACGGCCGGGCCGTGGCGTGGGTGGTTGAGGAAGCCGACCGGCTCCGCCAGATGGTGGCCGAGCACGACGTGGTGATCTCGCTGCTGCCGTGGATCTACCACCTGCAGGTGGCCAACGCCTGCATCGAGGCCGGCAAGCACATGATCACCACCTCCTACGTCAAGCCGGAGATGAAGGCGCTGGACGCCCAGGTCCGGGCCAAGGGCCTCTGCTTCCTCAACGAGATCGGCCTCGACCCGGGCATCGACCACATGTCCGCCATGAAAATGATCCACGACATTCAGCACCGCGGCGGCACGGTCACCGTATTCAACTCCTACTGCGGCGCCCTGCCCGGCCCCGACAACCTGGACAATCCCCTGAAGTACAAGTTTTCCTGGAGCCCGCGCGGCGTGGTGCTGGCCGGGCGCAACACGGCCATGTACCGCAAGGACGGGCAGGTCGTGAACATCGCCTCGGAAAACCTGTTCGACGACCATCATCCGCTCCCCATCGAAGGCGTGGGCCAGATGGAGTTCTACCCCAACCGCGACTCCATCTCCTACATCGAGATCTACAACCTGCCCGAAATCCGGACCATGTTCCGGGGCACCATCCGCTTCCCCGGCTGGTGCGAGGTGTGGAGCGTGGTGAGCAAGTCGGGTTGGCTGTCGCTGGATCCGCTGGACACCGCCGGCCTCACCCACAAGGCCCTCACCGCCCGGCTGGCCGGTCTCGCCGAGAGCGACGTCAAGGCCGCGTTCGCCAGGAAATTCAAGCTGGAGCAGAAGCCCCAGATCATGGAAAAGCTCGAGTACATGGGGCTCTTCCTGGACACGCCCATCAACAAGGGCCAGTATCCTCCCCTGGACGTGCTGACGGACTACCTGCTCCCCAAGATGTCCTACGCCAAGGGGCAGCGCGACATGGTGGTCATGCTGCACGAGGTCATCGGCGAATTCCCCGACGGGCACAAGGAGCGCTTCACCTCCCAGATGGTGGATTTCGGCGTCGAAGGGGTCGAAACGGCCGTCGCCCGGACCGTGGCGCTGCCGGCCGCCATCGCCACCCGGCTCCTGCTCGAGGGCAAAATCCGGGCCACCGGCGTGCTCATCCCGGTGGACCCGGCCATCTACCTGCCGGTCCTCGAAGAGCTCGAGAACACCGGCATCCGGTTCACGGAGAAAGTGGACAAGATCTGACCGGCTGACCGAACCAGTCACACTCCTGCGGAACGGCCGGGGCCTGCCCCGGCCGTTTCCGTTTGCGCCCGCCGACGATCGGCCGGACCCCGGATTGTCCGGGTGAACTTCGCGGCGCCGGATTTCGTACTGGTTGTCATGATGCCGGGCGTCCGCCCTCGCCGGCGCCCGATCGAGGAGGAGGCACCATGAGTCGTCACATTTTTCGGTCGGCACTGGCTGTGTTGGCGCTGGCTCTGCTCCTGGCGGCGCCGGCCTGGGCGGCCCGCGCGAAGGACTTCCACCAGACGGCCAGCCTGGAGCCCGACGGTCGCCTGCGCATCTGCACCTACAAGGGCACGATTGAACTCATCCCCTGGGATAAGCCGCTGGTCGAGGTGCACGCGACCATCGAAGCGCCCGCCGATGTCAGCGACTCGTACGCCCGGAAGACCGTCGACGCCACCCGCGTCGTGGTGACCGGGAACCGCGGCGCCGTGACGGTCGAGGTGGATTACGACGACGTGCCGGCCGAGCGCGGCTGGCTGGGTTTCGACAGTTCCAAGATCCTGCCGTACGCCCACCTGAAGGTGCACGCCCCGCGAAAGGTCCGGCTGGTGGTGGAGGACTACAAGTCTGACATCGAACTGGACGGCTTCGACGGGAAGATCCGGATCCAGACTTACAAAGGCACGGTGCGCGGGCGCGACCTGTCCGGCGAAGTCGTCATGGATACATACAAGGGCGAGGTCGATTTCACCCGGCTGGCCGGCCGGCTGGACGCGGAGACCTACAAGGGCCGGATCGACATCGAAGCCAGCCGGCTCGAAGGGCGCTGCCGGTTGAAGACCTACAAGGGGGACATCCGACTGGTGCTGGACAGCCGTCAGCCCGTGACCGTCATCTCGGACATATCCGCCAAGGGTACGCTGATCGATCGCCTCGGCCGGAGCGCCGAGGCCGGTCCGTCGCGGCCGGCGGAACAGGCCGGGATGGAAACGGTCCGCTTGAGCGTGGAGACATACAAGGGCCAGATCCGGCTCGAGCGCTGATCCCGTCGTCGATCGCATGAACTGCAGCGCGGCAATCGCCGCGCTGCAAATCCCACCTTTCCACTGAAAAAATTTATTCGACTCGCAAAATACACTCTTGAAAATCTGTTTCAGCATGAGTAAAATTAGGCGCACACGAGCAGTTTTGAGGATGTCGACAGGACATGTGGTGCAGTTGCGAGTGGATGCGACAGTTGGATAGTTGTTCCCCATCCCCCGGAATCAGCAGCGGTGGCGCCGCTGTGTACACTGGAAATTCAGGACAACCTTATCAATTTTTCAGACGGCAGCGCTAATGTGTGATGGACACTCAGTCCCATGACGCGGACGAATTGTTTTTGCATTAATCCTCTGTTAAGGAGCTGTTTCGTTATGCGCAAAACCTTATGGATCGGGCTGCTGATGCTACTCAGCATGCCGGTGCTGGTGCTCGGCCAGGGCGCCACCACGGCAGAATTCAGCGGCATCATCCTGAGCAGCGACGAAATGCCCCTCCCCGGGGCGGAAGTCACCGCTGTTCACGTTCCCACGGGAACGACCTACACCACCATCAGCCGTGCGGACGGCCGGTTCAACATCCCCGCGGTCCGCGTCGGCGGCCCCTACACCGTCACCGTGACGATGGAAGGCTTCAAGACCGATACCGCCAACGACGTCTACGTCAAGCTGGGCGAGAACAAGCAACTCTCGTACAAGCTGGTCCTGGCCAACGTCGACCTCGGCGAGGTGACCGTCGTCGCCTCCGAGGCGGAGCTCAGCACCGCCCGCACCGGCGCCGCTCACAACGTCAGCCAGGCGGCCATCGAGAACATGCCCAGCATCTCCCGGAACTTCTCCGACTTCACCCGGCTGGTGCCCCAGGTCAACATCAGCGAGAACTTCAGCGACCAGGCCTACTCCGTGGCCGGCAAGAACAACCGCTACAACAACGTCCAGATCGACGGCGCCGTCAACAACGACCTGTTCGGTCTGGCCGACAGCGGCAGCCCCGGCGGCCAGGCGGGCACGAACCCCATCAGCCTGGACGCCATCCAGGAATTCCAGATCGTCATCGCCCCCTACGACGTGCGTCAGGGCGGCTTCACCGGCGGCGGCATCAACGCCATCACCCGCAGCGGCACCAACCAGTGGCACGGCTCCGTGTTCTACTACGGCCGCTGGGACGCCCTCGTGGGCAAAGGCGAGGATGACACCCCCGTCGGCGAGTTCAAGGAACAGCAGTACGGCTTCCGCCTGGGCGGGCCCATCATGAAGGACAAATTCTTCTTCTTCGTCAACGGCGAGATCACCCGCCGGAGCCAGCCCAACGATTACCTCATTGACGACAGCGGCAACAGCAACGACTGGGGCGGCGCGGCGGTCTCCCTGGCCGACGTGCAGCGCTTTCTCGACATCTGCGCCGGCTACGGCTACGATCCCGGCGGATACGGTGAATACACCGCCCGCCGCGACAGCAACAAGTTCTTCGGCCGTGCCGACTTCAACATCAACGACAAGCACCGTCTCACCGCCCGGTTCAACTGGGTGGACGCCCTGAGCGACATCCTGTCCCGCGCCGGAAACTCATTCTCCTTCGGCAATGCCGGCTATACGATGGAGAACGACACCTACTCCACCGTCGGCCAGCTCGACTCCGTCATCGGCGACAACATGGCCAACGAGTTCCGGATCAACTACACCATCATCCGCGACGCGCGCGCCACCCCGGGCGACCGGTTCCCCAACGTCAGCGTGAGCGTGAACGGCTACACCATGGTGGCGGGCACCGAGCGCTACTCCACCGCGAACTCCCTGGACCAGGACGTCCTCGAGATCACCGACAACCTGTCGTTCTTCCTGGGCAAGCACACCCTGGTCATCGGCACGCACAATGAGATCTTCGACTTCTCCAACGTGTTCATCCGCGACAATTTCGGCACCTACCGCTTCTCCAACCTCAACAACTTCGAAGCGGGCCTCGCCAACCGGTATGAGTTGAGCTTCTCCAACATCGCCAGCGAGCCGCGGTGGGCCGCCGAGTTCGGCGTCGCCCAGCTCGGCTTCTACATCGGCGACACCTACCAGATGAGGCCCAACTTAAACCTCACCTTCGGACTGCGCATGGACGTCCCCATCATCGGCGACGAGCCCAGCTATAACGAACTGGTGGAAGACGTGTTCGGCATCGACACCCGCGAGATGGCCTCCGGCAACATCCTGTGGTCGCCCCGCCTGGGCTTCAACTGGGATATGGCCGGCGACGGCAAGTCCCTGCTCCGCGGCGGTGTGGGCGTGTTCTCCGGCCGGACCCCGTACGTGTGGATCTCGAACCAGTTCGGCAATACCGGCATCGAGTTCACCCGCTACTACGTGACCGGCAGCAGCGTGCCCGCCTTCGTGGCCGACCCCGACAACCAGCCCAAGGGTTTCGCCGTGCAGACGAGCGAAATCAACGTCATGGACAAGGACTTCCTCTTCCCGCAGGTGGCCCGCATCAACCTGGCCTACGACCGGGAACTCCCGTGGGGCTTGAAGGGGACGGTGGAAGGGATCTTCACCCAGAACATCTCCGACGTCCTGATCCAGAACATCAACCTGGTCCAGACCGCCAACGACGCCTGGGACCGCCGGGCCTACTACGGCGGCCGCCGGTCCAGCGCGTTCAGCGACGTCATCTACCTGAAGAACACCAACGAGGGCTTCCAGTACAGCCTGAGCTTCTCGCTGCAGCGGCGCCTCCCCAACAACGGCTTCATCCAGGGCGCCTACAACTACGGCGGCGCCCAGGACGTGAACAGCGGTTCCAGTTCCCAGGCCCGTTCCAACTTCCAGTACAACCACATCGGCATCGATGCCAACCGGCCGTCCCTGACGGCGTCCAACCAGGACATCCGCCATCGCATCGGCATCGGCGTGTCCTACGTGCTGGACCTGCTCAAGAAGCACCCCACCACCCTGACCGTCTTCTACAACGGTCGTTCGGGCCGGGCGTATTCCAGCCGGTTCTACGATGACGAGAACAACGACGGCAGCCTGTACAACGACCTGATCTACGTGCCCCGCTCCGAGGACGAGATCATTCTGACCGGCGGCACCTGGGCCGACCTGAACGCCTACATCGAGGGCGACGAGGGCCTGTCCAAGTACCGCGGCCAGATCATCCCCCGCAACGCGAGCTACGAACCGTGGTACCACCGCGCCGACTTCCGGCTGCTCCAGGACTTCTCCATCCCGGGGCTCGAGGGCCACAAGCTCCAGTTCTCCTGGGACATCCAGAACTTCCTGAACCTGTTCAACAGCAGCTGGGGCAAGTACCAGTACGTGTACTACCGCGGCGATGCGCCGTTGAGCTATGGCGGCGTCGACTCCGCCACCGGCAAGCCGAAGTACGCCTTCCTCAAGACCGGCACCAACCGCTACGACACGGACATCATGCTGTCGCGGTGGCAGATGCAGTTCGGCATCCGGTACATCTTCTAAAGTCTGACCAACCGGCCGGCTTCACCGCCGGCCGATCGTTCCATCCAGGGGAAAGCCGAAAGGCTTTCCCCTTTTTTTAGTTAGTAGATAGGAGATAGGAGTTAGGAGTGAACGGTGAACAGTAAATGGTGAACGGTGAGTGGTGGTGGATTCGTGATCGTAATTCGTAATCGTAATCGTGATCGTGATCGTAATCGTTATCGTGATCGTGATCGTAATCGTGATCGTGATCGTAATTCGTAATCCTAAGCCGGCGTAGCCGGAACCAAAGGGGCATGATGGTGAACTCCAGCACTGTGCTGCAATGCCGGGTCTCCGGCAAGCCCTTCCAGTTTCAAAGACAATAGCCAGGCGCAACCCGGCGTAGCCGGGTAGCGCCTGGACAAGCGATGGTGTTTGCAGAATGCGCGCCCCGGGGACGGGGCGCGGGGAAGTGCGGCGTTCGCGGCAACCTGTTCTCCGCGCCCCGCGGCCGCGGGGCGCGACCCATACAATTTGTCTATCTTTCCAGGCGCTGCCCCGCGTTCGCGGGGCTGCGCCTGGCTATTTTCGTCGTGAATGCAGCGACGGTGCGGTCGATGATGGGGTGGGCAATCCGCCCGATGGCGCGGCAAAAATCCTGTCAAGAATTGGCAGAAAAGCGGGAGTAACTGAGTAATCGTAATCGTGATCGTAATCGGGGCTCGGGGTGCGGAGTACGGTGTTCAAGGCTCGTTCCCTGCAATCAACGACCAACCATCAACGATTAACCATCAACTGTATCGGGCATCGGAATTCGGACATCGGATATCGGACCTGGGTTCTGGGTACTGGATCACAGAATCCAGATCCTAGTATCCGTTCACCAATTCACCGATTTACCCATTTACCCATTCACCACATTCACCCATTCCCCATTCACCGATTCACTCATTCACCGATTCACCGATTCACCCATTCACCTATGAACCATTTGCCATCTACTGTTCACCGTTCACTGTTCACTGTTTTCTGTTAACCGTCTCACCCGCGTGAACGGACGATCAGGCCCCATGCCGGCAGAAACAGCATCAGGAACGCGAAAAAGACGGGTGTCTGCGAGTCGCCCAGCGCCGGCAGGAACAGCAACCCGGTCAGGCCGGCGCCGGCCAGCGCGCCCAGGTGGTCGCTGGCGTTGATGCGGCCGGCGATCGCGGTCGGATCGCCGGAGCCGCCCGTCTGCATGCGGGCGGCCAGCGGAAAGTAGAGGCCGGTCAGCAGACCGGCCGCAAGCATCAGCGCGACGATCGACGGCAGAGTCGCGGCAGACCGGCCGGTGGCGGCGAGCGTCACCGCCACGCAAAGAGCGATGCCCAGGCCGGGCACGATCCGGAACGCCCACCGCGCCATCCGGACGGCCGGCCAGTCCGGCCGGTTGTCCATCCACCAGGCGCTCGCAGCCAGACCCAGCATGAACACGCCGATGAGCGCGCCCATCATGGAGTAGACGAAGCCGAAGAGGTTCTGAACACGGTACAGCAGGAGGATTTCCAACCCCATGCCCAGGAAGCCGAACAGGAATACGCCGACCGTGGCGCCCCCGGCCGCCGCCCAGCCGGTGTCGCGACGCACCGCCATGAATCGGCCGAGCGCCAGCAGCGCCAACAGAACCGCCCCGGCGGTCCCGCCCAGCCGGATGATGTTCAGCGCCGCCACGGCGTCGAGCCAGCCGCGCAGGCGTCCGCCGGTGGCCAGGTCCCACACCCGCAGGTTGAGGAGGTAGCTCACGGGTCGCCGCTCCGTGTTTTCCCACGACGGATCGGCCCGGGCCATCACCCCGCGCAACCAGGCGACGCGCTCCTCCGGCAGGAGGACCCGGAAATGGCGGGGCGTGAACCAGTCGCTCCGGGCCAGGCCGCGGCTTTCGAACCGCCGGGCCAGCTCATCGGGCGCCACGGTGGGCGCGCCGTGCGCGTCCGCGGCCAGAAAGGTCAGCCGCGTTCCAGGCGCGGCCAGCACCTGCGGGAACTCCCGCCGCAGCGTCCGGTACACTGTGCCCACTGAGCGCTCCAGGTCGCCGGCGATCACATTTTCACCCCCGTCCAGTCCCACCGCCAGCACACCGCCGGTGGCCAGGCGGGACCGGCAGCGGGCGAAGAACTCCCGGGTATAGTAGCGGTTGGTCGCCGCGGTGGTCGGCGGCGGCGTGTGGAGCACGATGAGGTCGAACCGATCCGGTGTGCCGGCAAGAAACTCGGCCGCATCTCCCGAGACGCGGACAAGACGCGGATCCGCCAGCGCCCGCCGATCTTCCGGCGGCAGGTGCGCCGCCACGACCTCGGCATCCGCCGGGTCCAGGCTGACCAGCGTCACGCGGCGCACCGGGTAGTCGAGCATCCGCTGGATCTCTCCCTCCAAACCGCGGCCCACCACCAGCACCCGCTCCGGCTGCCGGTGCTGATTCATCAGGAAGTGCACCCGCATGTTGACCACGAACGGTTCGGGAAACGAGACGGCCTGCATGCCGTTGAGATAGAGCGTGAACTGTCCCTCCCGCTCCCCCAGCGCCAGAAGTTGATAGCGGGATTCCCGGAGCTCGACGAGTCGGACACCCGGCGCCAGCACCCGCCAGTACGCGCCGTCCAGCGCGGCCTGCAGGCGGTCGGTCACGCCCGCGACCAGCGCCGCTGCCGCGATGACGGTCGCCGCCCCGAGCGCCCAGGCCGCCCGACGCGCGCGCTGCCGGTGCGGGCGCGCGGGCGCGTCCGTCGCCCGCCATCCGGTCGCCTCCAGCGTCCACCCGGCGGCCAGCACCGCCAGCACGATCACTTCGATCAGGCCGAGCACACGGAGCGGCGGCCAGCGGCCGGCCCACCAGAACGTGTACGCCAGTCCGCCGGCCAGGCTGCCGAACCCTTCGAGCCAGTACACCCGTCCGGCGGCGCCCAGCGCCCGACCGGCCGACCGCGGACTCCGCGCCTGCTCGGCCGCCATGGGGAACGCCAGTCCCGCCAGCAGGGCGACGGGCAGAACCCCCAGCGCGCAGGCCGGGAGGGCGTGCCGGACATCCAGGTAGAGCCCGGGGGGCACGCCGAGCCAGTCCCGCACCGTGTAGAGGACGACCAACTGGCCGGCGGACACAACGGGCAGGGCGGCCAGGACCGCGGGCCACCACCGCACCGCACCCAGCGCGCGGCCGCGCACCCGTCCCCACACCAGCGACCCGAGGGCGATGCCGGCGAACCAGAAGACGAACATCAGCGCGATCATCAGCTCGTTGCCGTGGAAGACGGCCAGCCCGCCTCGCAGGACGACCAACTGGCCCACCATGGCCAGAAAACCCAGCAGGAATGCCAGTGGAGCGAAGACCGCTTTCATCGGGACCTTTCCATTTGATTGCGGGTATTGTAACATAGCCCTCACCCTCTGCCGGACGAGGCATCATGAGCGGTTCCGAGCGCTTTCCCCTGGCCCTGACGCCCACACCGCTGGTCGAGGCGGCGAACCTGAGCCGCATTCTCAACGGCCCCCGAATCCTGATCAAGCGGGACGACCTGACCGGCCGGATCGTCGGTGGGAACAAGATCCGCAAGCTGGAGTACCTGCTGGCCGACGCGCGCCGCGCCGGCGCCACCCATGTCGTCACCGGCGGGGGCCCCCAGTCCAACCACGCGGCCCAGACCGCCGTCTGCGCCCGGATGGCCGGACTGGAAGCGGTCCTGGTGCTGTCGCGCCCGACCCCGGGCCTCCCCTGCGGCAACCTCCTGGTGCACCGGCTGCTCGGCATCACCCCGGAGTACGTGGACCGCTACGAGCCGGACGACCTGGAAGAGGCGATGCAGGACTGCTGCCGCCGTCTGGCACGGGAGGGCAACCGGCCTTACCACATTCCCCTGGGGGGGAGCACCGTCGTGGGCATCCGCGGCTACGTGGACTGCTGGCATGAAATCGCCAGCCAGTGCCGGACGCTGGGCGTGTCGCCTGCCGCCATCTACTCCGCCACAGGCACCGGCGGGACGCTGGCCGGTCTGCTGCTCGGCCACCTCGAAGCGCCCGCCCCCTGCCGGCTGGTCGGGGTGGACGTGGGCGCCATCCCCGGCGAGGGGCCCCTCCCGCGCACGGAGGCCCTGGTAGCCGAGGCCCGCGGCGGGCCCTGCCCCACCCTGCCCGTGGAGCTGAACCGCCGCCAGATCGGACCGGGCTACGCCCGCCCCGGCCCGGATTGCCTGACCGCCATGCGGCTCTTTCTGCAGACTGAAGGCCTGCTGTTGGATCCGGCCTACACCGGCAAGGCGGCCGCCGCGCTCGTTGTCGACATCGGGGCCGGCCGCTGGCGGCGGGACGATACCGTCGTCTTCATCCACACCGGCGGTGCGGCCGGCTTCTTCACCGAGGGCATGGCGGCACAGCTGGATAATTCCTCCGCATGAGGTTCCCATGCGCCCACGATCCGCATCCGGTTCGCGCCCCCGCCTGAGCTGCGGGACCCTGCTCGGCTATGCCGCCGTCGTCGCGCTCCTCGCCGCAGTCGCGCTCCTGGCGCTCATGCCCCATTTTTTCCGGCGATTCGATTGGAGCCGGTTCTTGAAGTCGCCGTGGGAGGAGATCCAGCGCGCCGCCGACAAGGCTGAAATCCCCCTCGAACCGGAAGCGCCTCCGGGCGTGCGCACCCTGCGCCAGGGCCGCCTGGTCATCCAGTACGAACCGGCTTCTCCGGCCGCCGGCGCTGCGCCGTTCGTCCAGGGCCAGGTCGAGAACACGGGCACTACCGCGGTCAGCAAACTGATTCTCGAGATGCGGATCGCCCCGGCAGCCAACCGGATCCACACCGAATCGTTCGAGATCCTCCGCAACGACCCGCTGCTCCCCGGGCAGCAGCGCCGCTTCATCGTCCACCCGAGCGACGCCCCGTCCGGCTGGACGCCGGGCCGCGTGAGCCTCCGGATCGTGTCGTTTGAATAGACCGGCTGCCGCCCCGCCGCTCTCAGCCTAGAGGCGGAAACGGGTGAACGCGCCGATCTGCCCGCTGTTTTCCAGGCCCACGCCTTCGTAGACCTGCAGCACCCCGCAGTTGTGCTCCAGCGACCGGTCGATGGCCGCGGTCACGACGTCGGTGATTTCCACCATGTCCACGTTGCACAGCGGACAGACGCGGTCCAGGATCCCCAGATAACCGCAGTGGCTGCACACCGAACCGGCTGTCTGGAAATCGCGGGAAACCACGAGGGTCTCCAGCCCCTGGGCGTTGAGGTAACGGAGGGTCTCTTCGAGCCCGTTCACCGCCAGGCCGCCCGCGGCGACGGTGTGGTGCAGGCGCTCCACCTGGCGGCAGTGGTCCTTGTAGACCAGCCCCTTCTCCACCCGCGCTGAGCGCTCCAGCACTTCGTGTTCGGGCGTGTCCACCGGCAGATCAAGCTCGGCCACCAGGCGCTCTTTCAGGTAGGAGTGGAGCCCTTCCTGGAATTCCGCCTCGTATTCGTTTTTGCACCCCAGGATCAGCCATTCGAACTGGTCGCGCTTGTAGAGCTGGAACAGGGTGTCGGCGACGTGGTGGAAATGTTCGCTGATCTTGTGATCGCGTTTGCGGGCGGTCCGCTTCTCGTCGTAGCCGGACCAGCCGGCGCGCCGCACGCGCGCCGGCACCTCGTCGGCGATCCGCTTGTACTCCAGGATGGTCCCCTTGTGGATGATGTAGATGCGGGCGTCCGACTTGTCCACCAACGCGGTGCAGAAGCGGTGGTACTCGATCTCCTGAAAGTGGAGCGGCCGCACATGGGGCGCCTCGCCCACGAGGAACCGGTTGCGGGGCGGCCGCGGCAGTTCCACCTCGTGCCAGAATCCGGCGGCCGAGCAGCTGAACAGGGCCAGGCCGCGGACGTTGAACTCCTTGTAATTTTTCACGATGTGGTTTTCGACGCGCTGGATTTCAGCGAGGGCCTCGCGACGATAGTCCCGCCGCGAGTCCGATTCGATCTGGACGCGGGCCAGTCGGGTCATTTCCTTGAGCCGGGTCTCAACCTCCTTTTTGGACCCGCTCTTCCCGTCGGTGTTCAGATAGACGGAGACCACCGGATGATCCGGCGAGCGAAAGCCGCGGATCTGCTCGATGTCTCGCTTGCTGAGCATAGCCTCCTCCTATTGGGATCGGGTGGCCGGTGCACCGGGCTGGGGCCTGGGTCGGCGCCCCTGCGGCGCATGGCCGAGGACGGGAACAAAGCTGGAAACGCGTGGCTCATGAGCGCGACGCTGTCATACGCAAATTGTTAGTGAAACCGGTAACGCCTGAACATTTTAATTTAATTATAGCCCCCAAACCCACTCCCGCCAAGACGAAAAAACTTGCAAGCCGCTCCGCCGCCCTGCGTCTTATCGGTGAACACTTGAACGGGAGGTTCGGACCATGAAACAGAACGCGATCATCATCCTGATGTTGGGACTGCTGGGGGGCGTGGCACTGGCGGTTCGCGCCGACGGACCGCTGGACATGGCCGTGGTGGCAGACGGCCGCACGCTCACGCTGCACCGCCACCAGGGCGCCTGTTACATCGAGGCGCTCCCGGGCCGCGAGTACAGCGTCCGGCTGACCAACCGCTCCGGCGACCGGCTGGCGGTGGCGCTGGCCGTCGACGGCCTCAACTCCATCGATGCCCGCCATACCAGCCCGCGCCAGGCCATGAAATGGGTGATCGATCCGTGGGAGACCGTCGTGATCTCCGGCTGGCAGGTCAGCAAAGAGCGCGCGCGACGGTTCTACTTCACCACCGAGGACCGTTCCTATGCCGCCACGCTGGGCGACACACGCAACCTCGGGCTGATTTCGGCCGCCGTTTTCCGGGAGAAAGCCCGGCCGGTCGAAAATGAGATCCTTGGTGGCATGCCGGCTCCCGGGGCCGCCGGCCCGGCCAAACGGATGGATCGGGCGGAAAGCTCGGCCCCGTGCCCGCCGAAGGCGGAGGCCGGCTTGTCCGAGGAATCGGCCGCCACGGGCATGGGCCGCGCCACCGACCATCGCGTGACCCGGATCAAGATGGAACTGGAACCGAATCCCTGCCAGCAGATCAACATCCGGTACGAGTACCGCGACGCCCTGGTCCGCCTGGGTGTCCTGCCCCGGCCGCAGGATCCGCTGCAGCGCCGGGAGCAGGCCCGCGGTTTTGAATCCGACGCCTTCTGCCCCGAACGTCCCCGCTGATCCGCCCGCCGCCACCTCTCCACCCGCCGGCCGGGCGCACCGCCCGGCCGCCTCTCTTCCGCCCGGCGTTGTGGATCCACTCCCACGACCACCGCCACGAGAAGCGCCTGAGCACCGACATCACCATCCGGGCCAAGGCCGTGTTCCGGGAACGGGGCATGCTGCGCAGCTGATCCGGACTTCAAGCCCTCCCGCCCGAGAAAAGTCTTGACCCGGTATCCCGCATCCGATAGAATAACCTTCTTACAGCGGGGTGGAGCAGTCCGGTAGCTCGACGGGCTCATAACCCGTAGGTCGCAGGTTCAAATCCTGCCCCCGCAACCAAAAACAACAACGGCCGTTCGCGGCCGTTTTTTCATTGGCTTAACAATCCCGGCGTCTTTGACTATAATGGCATGTACTCCGTCGCCGGCCGAACCCCGGCCGGTTAGTTCCACCTCGGACCCAACGGCTGTTTGAGCGTCACATGGAGGATTCATGCAGGGACCCAAGTTCATTTTCGTCACCGGCGGTGTGCTGTCGTCCCTGGGCAAAGGCATCTCGGCCTCGTCCATCGGCTGCCTCCTCGAGGCCAGCGGTTACCGGGTCACCAACAGCAAGCTGGACCCTTACCTGAACGTCGACCCCGGCACCATGAGCCCGTTCCAGCACGGCGAGGTATTCGTGACCGACGACGGGGCCGAAACCGATCTCGACCTCGGCCACTACGAGCGGTTCACCGCCGCCCGGCTCACCCGCGACAGCAACCTGACCACCGGCAAGATTTACCTGTCGGTGATCCAGAAGGAGCGGCGGGGGGATTACCTCGGCAAAACCGTCCAGGTGATCCCGCACATCACCGACGAGATCAAGCAGGGCATCCTCAAGGTGAGCCGCGACACCGACTTCGTCATCGTGGAGATCGGCGGCACGGTGGGCGACATCGAGAGCCTCCCCTTCCTCGAGTCGATCCGGCAGCTCCGCAACGACCTGGGCCAGTCGAACACCTTGTTCGTCCACGTCACGCTGGTTCCGTTCATGGGCACGGCCGGCGAGCTCAAGACCAAGCCCACCCAGCACAGCGTCAAGGACCTGCGCGAGATCGGCATCCAGCCCGACCTGATCCTCTGCCGCACCGACCGCCAGTTGCCCGACGACATCAAGGCCAAGATCGCCCTGTTCTGCAACGTGTCCGCCGACGACGTGATCACCGCGGCCGACGTGAGCAACATCTACCAGGTGCCTTTGGCCTACCATGCGGAGGGGATCCTCCAGCGGATCGCCCTGAAACTCGGCCTGCCCGTGCCGACCGCCGACCTGTCGCGCTGGGCGGACATGCTCCGGCGCATGGATAACCTGACGGAGACCGTCTCCGTGGCCATGGTGGGCAAGTACGTGGGCCTGATCGATTCCTACAAGAGCCTCAACGAGGCGCTGATCCACGGCGGCGTGGCCAACGGCGTGCGGGTGGAGTTGCACTGGATCGAGTCCGAGAACATCACCGCCGACAACGCCGAGGCGACTCTGGCCCCGTACGACGCCGTGCTCGTCCCCGGCGGCTTCGGCATCCGGGGGATCGAGGGCAAGATCCACGCCATCCAATACGCCCGCACCCGCCGGGTGCCGTTCTTCGGCATCTGCCTCGGCATGCAGTGCGCCACCATCGAGTACGCCCGCAACGTCTGCGGACTAACCGACGCCAACAGCACCGAGTTCGACGCGGCCACGCCCTACAAGATCTTCGTCAAGCTGCATGACCTGCTCGGCGTCGAGGAGCTGGGCGGCAACATGCGCCTGGGCGCGTACAACTGCCGTCTCAAGCCGGAGAGCCTGGCCTGGACGGTCTATCGCGCCGACGAGATCAGCGAGCGCCACCGTCACCGCTACGAATTCAACCGCAGTTACGAGGGGCTCCTGGTCAAGCACGGCCTGACGGTGTCGGGCCTGAGTCCCGACGAAAAGTTCGTCGAGATCATCGAGCTGCCCGACCACCCCTGGTTCCTGGGCTGCCAGTTCCATCCCGAATTCAAGTCCCGGCCGCTGGCGCCGCACCCCCTGTTCTGCGATTTCATCCGGGCGGCCCATGACCGCAAGCACGACGGAGGCCACGCATGAACGTCATCCGGCTGGGCGACATCACCCTCGGCGACGGCGAGCCCTTCTTCATCGCCGGCCCCTGCGTCATCGAGAGCGAGGACCATGCCGTGCGCCTGGCCGGCATGCTGCGGGACATCTTCCGGCGCCTCGGCCGCTCCTTCATTTTCAAGGCGTCCTACGACAAGGCCAACCGCAGCTCCGTCCGTTCGTTTCGCGGACCCGGCCCCGCCGAGGGGCTGCGCATCCTGGCCCGAATCCGGCGGGAGTTCGATCTGCCCATCCTGACCGACGTCCACGATTGCGGCCAGGTCGCCGCGGCCGCCGAGGTGGCGGACATCCTCCAGGTGCCCGCCTTCCTGTCGCGCCAGACCGACCTGCTGCTGGCGGTGGGCGCCGCCGGCCGCGTGGTGAACGTCAAGAAGGGCCAGTTCCTCGCGCCGTGGGACATGGCCAACGTGGTGGACAAGATCCGCTCCACCGGAAATTCCCGGATCCTCCTCACCGAGCGCGGCTACACCTTCGGCTACAACAATCTCGTGGTGGACTTCCGCTCCCTGGCCATCATGCGCCGGCTGGGCTGCCCGGTGGTGTTCGACGCCACCCATTCCGTCCAGCTCCCGGGCGGCGCCGGCTGCGCCTCCGGCGGCGAGGCCGAGTACATCCAGCCGCTGGCCCGGGCGGCGGTCGCCTGCGGCGTGGACGGCCTGTTCTTCGAGGTGCACGACGATCCGGCCCACGCCTTGTGCGACGGACCCAACGCCTTCCCCATCCAGTCGTTCGAGGCGTTCGTCCGCCGGCTGCTGGACATCCACCGCGCCGCCCACGGAGGGGAGTCATGAGCCTGGACGTCGCCCGAAAAGTCCTCCGCATCGAGGCCGAGGCCATCCTCGCCCTGCTCGACAAGCTGGACCAGCGGTTCGAGCAGGCGCTCGACGTGTTGGAGGAGTGCCGCGGCCGGATCGTCACCACGGGCATGGGCAAGTCCGGCATCATCGCCCACAAGCTGGCCGCAACGTTCGCCAGCACCGGCTCGCCGTCCCTGTTCCTGCACCCGGCTGAGGCGATCCACGGCGACCTGGGCATGCTGGCGCACGGCGATGTGGTGGTCGCCCTGTCCAACAGCGGCGAGACGTCGGAGCTCGTCCGGCTCCTGGAGTTCATCCAGCGCCTGCAGATCCCGCTCATCGTCCTGACCGGCAAGCCCGACTCCACCCTCGGCCGCAGCACGCCCTGCTGCCTGGACATCGGGCTGCACCAGGAAGCCTGCCACCTGGGTCTGGCGCCCACCGCCAGCACCACCGCGTCGCTGGCTCTCGGCGACGCCCTGGCCGTGGCCCTGAGCATCCGCAAGGGATTCCGGATGGAGGATTTCGCCCTCCTGCACCCGGGCGGCAAGATCGGCAAGCGGCTGCGCTGCATCCGCGACCTGATGCGCACCGGCGACGCCGTGCCACAGGTCGAAGCCGGCGTGAGCATGAAGGACGTCGTGTACATCATGTCGGCCGGCCGGATGGGCATCACGGCGGTCGTGGACACCGGGCGCCGCCTCATTGGCGCCATCTCCGACGGCGACCTGCGCCGGTTGCTCGAGCGGCACGGACCGGCCCTGCTCGGGCTGACCGCCGGCGACTGCATGAGCCGGGCGCCCAAAACCATCGACGCCGACGCGCTGGCCACCCGCGCCCTGGCGGTGATGGAGGAGAACAAGATCACCAGCCTGTTCATCACCGACGACCACGGCGTGCTGGCCGGCGCCATTCACCTGCACGACCTGTGGGAGACCGAACTCTTCTGACACCGGAGGCCCGCCGTGCGCCGCGTTTCCCAAAAGCCCTGCGACCTGTCCCGGATCCGTCTCGTCGTGACGGACATGGACGGCGTCTGGACCGACGGCAGCATCTACCTGGACGACCGGGGCATCGAGTTCAAGCGGTTCTCCGCTTACGACGGCCTGGGTGTCCGGCTGGCGGCGGAGGCCGGCTTGCGGATCGCCATCCTGTCGGGACGGGCCAGCGCGGTGGTGGCGCTGCGGGCGGCCGCCCTCGGAGTCGAACGGGTGGTCCAGAACAGCTCGGACAAGGGGCCCGACTTCCTGAAACTGTGCCAGGAACTGGGCGTGGCGCCCGGCGAGACCGTCTATGCCGGCGACGACCTGCCCGACCTGGCGCCCATGGCCCTGGCGGGCGCCGGCGTCGCGGTGCCCAACGCCGCCGCGGACGTCCGGCGCGCCGCCGACTGGCTCACCGATTCGCCCGGCGGCACCGGCGCGATCCGCGAAATCGTGGAGTGGCTGCTCCGGGAAGCCGGCCGCTGGGAGGAGATCCTGGCGCGCTTCGATACCGGCGCCCGGCCATGACCGGAGACGGCGCACGGCCGCCGCGGCCCGCGCGGAACTGGAGGCACAAGCCATGACCCAGCGCCCCACGATGATCCAGCGCATCCGCTACTACTACAACCAGCGGGACCTGTTGTTGAGCTACGTCCGCAAGGATCTCAAGGAGCGCTACGTCGGCTCCGTCATCGGCTTCTACTGGTCGGTGCTCAATCCGCTCATCCTGCTCGGCATCTACACCTTCGTCTTCTCGGTCATCTTCCGCGTCCGCTTCGGCGAGGGCGAGGGCCTGGTGAACGCGGCGCTGTACATCTTCTGCGGCATGGTGCCGTGGATGGCGTTCAGCGAGGCGGTGGGCCGTTCCACTGGCGTGCTCATCGACAACGCCAATCTGATCAAGAAGGTGATGTTCCCTTCCAAGATCCTGCCCATGTATCTGGTCTTCTCCCACGCGGTCAACCTGCTCATCGGCTTCGGCATCCTGCTGGGCGCCGCGATCTTTGCCGGCATGACCCCGACTCCATACCTGGCCTTCCTCCCCCTGTATGTGGGCGCGCAATTGCTCCTCACCCTGGGGTGCTGCTGGTGGAGCGCCGCGCTGAACGTCTTCATCCGCGACATGGCGCAGGTGATCGGCCAGTTCATGATCGTGTGGATGTACCTGTCGCCCATCTTCTACTCGGTGGACTTCATCCCCCAGGAGTACCGGCAGTACGCCTACATCAACCCCATGACCCACCTGATCGAAGGATACCGGGACATGTTTCTCAACGGCCGCATGCCGGACCTGGCGGGACTCGGCATCTTCACGCTGTTCGCGCTCGTCGTGTGCGCCACCGGCTACCTGTTCTTCACGCGGAACCAGCACAGCTTCGCGGACATCCTTTAGCCGAATTGTGCGACCTCTTGTTTGCAGGTTCACAGGTTCGAAGGTTAGAAGGTTTGAAGGTTTCGGAAAGCACATTCGGTTGATGGTTGATAGTTGATGATTGATGGTTGAAAGCGAACATCGAGACCCGAGCCTCGATGGACAAGGATCTAGGACCTAGGACCTAGGACCTAGGATCTAGGACCTAGGATCTAGGACCTAGGATCTAGGACCTAGGATCTAGGACCTAGGATCTAGGACCTAGGATCTAGGACCTAGGATCTAGGACCTAGGACTTAGGACCCAGGTCCCGGTTCCGATGTCCGATCACCCGACGGAGGTCCCATGGAACACCGTCTTGAACTACCCGATGGTTTCTGCCTGAACTACACCAACGTGACCCGCGACAAAATCGGCCCGCTCGGCCTGGCGGTGGACGAGCTGGCCGGCCGGCCCGAAATCGGCGCTGCCATGGATGCTCTGGCCGTCATGCGCCGCAGCGGCGACGTCCGCGGGCACGACGAGAAGGTGTACTTCACCCGCCTGGCTTACCAGGAGGGGGACGCCCCGGACCGCCTCCGGGCCATCGCCGAGTGGGGCGCCGACGTCCGGTCCCGCTGCCGGGCGGTGGTGTCGCTGGGCATCGGCGGCTCGTATCTGGGCAACCAGGTGCTGGCCGACGCTCTGCTGTCGCCGCTCTGGAACTCCCTGGCGGGAACGGACACCGCCCCGCGGCTGTTCTTCTCCGGCAACAACGTGGACCCTCAGTCCATCCGCGACCTGGACCGGATCCTGGACCTGGAGCGGACCATGTTCGTGGTGATCTCCAAGTCGGGCACCACCACCGAGACCATGGCCGCGTTCCTCCACTTCTACAACCGCTGCCGCGCCGCCGGCCTCGATCCCGGCCGGCATTTCACCGCGGTGACCGATCCGGAGCGCGGCATCCTGCTGCAGATCGCCCGACAGGAGCGGCTGCCGCTGTTCCAGGTGCCGCCCGGCGTGGGCGGGCGCTTCTCGGTGCTGACCGACGTGGGCCTGCTCGTCGCCGCCGCCGCCGGGATCTCCATCCCCGAGTTGCTGGGGGGCGCCCGCGCCATGGTGGAAGCGGCCGACAATCGCGACCTGCTCCGAAATCCGCCCTGCCTTTACGCGGCCATCTGCCATGAGTTGTACCGGCGCGCCGGCATCCACGAAGCGGTGCTCATGCCGTACAGCGACCGGCTCCGATCGTTCGCCCTGTGGTACGTCCAACTCCTGGCCGAGAGTCTCGGCAAGGAGAAGAACCGGCGGGGCGAGACGGTCCACGAGGGGCGCACGCCCATCGCCGCGGTGGGGACGTCCGACATGCACGCCCAGACCCAGCAGCACCAGGGCGGCAAGAAGAACAAGCTGGTCACCACCATCGCCGTCGAGGACTTCGGCGACGACGAGATCACCCTGCCCCGGGAGGGCCCGTGGACCCGGGAGCTGGCGTTCGTCGCCGGCCGAAGCTTCGGCCGGCTGCTGCGGGCGGCGCGGGTGGCCAACGAGGAGGCGCTGGCCGCCGACGGCCGGCCGAGCTGCGCCATCGCCATCCCGCGGCTGTCGCCGTATACGCTGGGCCAGCTCTTCCTGTTCTTCGAGCTGGCCACCGCGTTCGAGGGCGAGCTGCTCGACGTGAACGCCTTCGACCAGCCGGGCGTCGAGAACTACAAGAAGCTGATGAAGGAGCTGCTGCGCTGAAATGCCCCGCCTCGCCCTGCCCCACTTTCCGGCGGTCGCCGATGCGCGCGCGGCCGCGGCCCTTCAGCGGGAGCTGGCCGGCCGGGTGCGCCTGGAGCCGCTGGTGGCTCCGCCGCGGACCATCGCCGGAACCGACCTCGCCTTCGACACGCGGGCGGGCCTGGCGCACGCCGCCGTCGTCATCGTGGACGCCGCGACGCTGGCGCCCGTGGCCGCCGCCGCGGTGACCCGGCCCGTGGACTTCCCCTACGTGCCCGGCCTGCTCTCCTTCCGCGAGATCCCCGCGCTGCTGGACTGCCTGGAGCGCCTGGGGGAGTTGCCGGACCTGTTCCTCTGCGACGGCCAGGGCATCGCCCACCCGCGCGGCTTCGGCCTGGCCGCCCACCTGGGCGTGCTGCTGGATCGCCCGTCCATCGGCTGCGCCAAGAGCCGGCTGGTGGGCGAGCACGCGGAACCACCGGCCGAGCGCGGCGGCCGGACGGAGCTGCTGTACGCGGGTCGGGTCGTGGGCACCGTGCTCAGGACCCGCCGCAATGTCCGGCCGCTCTACGTCTCGCCCGGCCATCGGGTCACCGTCGTCGACGCGGCGGCGTTCGTGCTGGCCACCGCCCGGCGCTTCCGGCTGCCGGAGCCCATCCGCCTGGCGCACCGCCTGGCGGCCGATGAAAAAATCAATCACCTCCGACGGAGTGCCCCATGACCGAACGGCTGTATTACCAGGATGCCACCCAATGTGAATTCGAAGCCGGCGTGCTCCGGTGCGAGCCGGCGGCTGGCGGCGTCCGGGTCTATCTCGACCAGACGGCGTTCTACCCGGGCACGGGCGGCCAGACGGCCGACACCGGCACCCTGGCGGGCCAGCCGGTGCTCGAGGTGGGCGAGGATGACGCTGGCGACATCTACCACCTGCTGGCGCATCCTCCGGATGCGACGCGGGTGCGGGGCCGGGTGGACGCGGACCGCCGGTTCGACCACATGCAGCAGCACACGGGACAGCACATCCTGTCGGAGGCGTTCGTGCGGCTCCACCGGCTGGGCACCGTGGGCTTCCACATGAGTGCGGATGTCAGCACCATCGACCTGGCCACCGACCGGCTCGACGACCGCCAGGTGGCCGAGGCTCTCCGCCTGGCCAACGCCGTCGTCTGGGAAGACCGGCCGGTGGACATTTCCTACCACGACGCCGCCGCAACCGTCGCCCTGGACCTGCGCAAGCCCACGCGCCGCGAGGGGGAGGTCCGGGTGATCGGCGTGGCCGACTTCGACCGCTCCGCCTGCGGCGGCACCCACGTGGCCCGCACCGGCCAGGTGGGCGTCATCACCGTCGTGCGCACCGAGCGGTTCGGCGACAAGACCCGGGTCTATTTCCTGTGCGGCGGCCGGGCGCTCCGGGCCTGCCAGGACAACCAGGCGATCCTCAGCGCCTTGTCCGCCATGGCGACCACCGGCATCCCCGAGCTGCCGGCCAAGCTGGACAAGCTGCTCCAGACCGTCAAGGCGGTGGAGCGGGAGAACGGCAAGCTCAAGGCCGAGCTGCAGGCCGAGCGCGCCCCGGCGCTTCGCGAGCAGCATCGGGGCGCCGATGGCATCAGCCGCGTGATCCTCACCCTCGATGAGCCGGCCGACGTCGCCCGGGCGCTCTGCCAGAAGCTCATCGCCGGCGACCACCGCACCCTGGCGGCCGTGCTCTCGGCGCCGTCCGGGACCGTGTTCATCGGGCGCACCCCCGACCTGGCCGCCGACATGCAGGCGCTGGTGGCCGAGCTGCGCGCGGCGTTCGGCGCCAAGGGAGGCGGGCGCCCGGACTTCGCCCAGCTGGGAGGCCTGTCCAGGGAGACGGCCGCGGCGTTACTGGACCAGATCGGAAGCCGCTACCGGTCCTGCTCCGGCTGAAACCGCCCCATCCGTCACATTTGCTGATATCACGGAACATTTTCGCCAAACAACTCGTAAAGCATACGAACGCTTTTGACGAGGTCTCCATGTCCGCGATTGCCGATGTGCCGGCTCTGACCGAAAAACCGGATGTCAAATCCGACCAGACCCTCAGCGGCTGGCCGGTCCTGCTCGAAGCGCTGCGCATGGCCTTCGAATCGGTGATGGCGCACAAGCTGCGCTCGCTGCTCACCCTGCTCGGGGTCATCATCGGGGTCGCTTCAGTCATGATCGTCGGCGCCTTCATCAGCGGACTGGAAACGTACGTGACCGACAACGTCACGGACTTGCTGGGCAGCAACACCTTCATCGTCGCCCGGATCGCCGCCGTCGACCTGAATCAGGAGGAGTTCGAGAAGCGCCTGCGCACCCACCGCGATCTGCGCTGGGACGATTACGAGTACATCCGAAGCCGCTCGCAGCACGCCCAGGAGGTGTCCATCGAACGGTCCACCCGCCAGGACGTCCATTACAAGGGCCTCGAGGTGCTGGACACCACCATCAACGGCATCACCGCCAACGCGCCCCGCATGTCCAACATCAGCTTCCATAGCGGCCGGTTCTTTCAGGAGTTCGAATTCTCCCGCTCCCTGCCCGTCTGCGTCATCGGCTGGGGCGTCAAGACCGAGCTTTTCCCCAATGAGGATCCAATCGGGCGGGAGGTGAAGATCGCCGGACGGAATTATCGCGTCCTCGGCGTGATGACCCGCCGGGGCTCCTTTCTGGGGCAGAACCTCGACAATCAGCTGTACATCCCGGCGAGCGCTTTCGCCAAGATGTTCGACGTCCGCCGGGGCTGGACCATCCGTGTGCGGACGGCGCCCGGCCCCGCATTTGAAGCCGCCCAGGGCGAAGTCCGCACCCTGCTGCGGGGCAAGCACCACCTGTCGCCTTCCCAACCCGACGATTTCGACATCCTGTCCACCGACGAAATCAACCAGTCGGTGGGCCAGTTCACCGGCGCCATCGCCACGGTGGTCACGCCCATCACCGCCATTGCGCTGCTGGTGGGCGGCATCGTGATCATGAACATCATGCTCATGTCGGTAACCGAACGCACCCGCGAGATCGGAATCCGCAAGGCAATCGGCGCCCGGCGCCGCGACCTGTTGCTGCAGTTCCTGCTGGAATCGGCCATCCTCGGCATCGCCGGCGGTCTGCTGGGCATCCTGCTGTCGTACTCCGTCTGTTACCTCATCGAGGCCTTGTCGGACTTCACCCTGACCATCACTCCCGGCTACATCATCCTCGCCCTGGCCGTCTCGGGCGGCGTGGGCATTCTGGCCGGCATGTACCCGGCGTTCAAAGCCGCCAAGCTGGATCCGATCCGGGCGCTGTCTTTCGAATCTTAAAGGAGCCGACCACCGTGACCGCCGCAGAAAAACGCCGCATCTGGTTCGAGAATTTCCTTCAGGCGTTCGACACCATCCTGTCGCACAAATTCCGCTCGTTCCTCACGGTGCTGGGCGTCCTCATCGGTGTCATCACGGTGATCCTGGTGGCCTCGATCCTGACCGGTTTGCGCGGTCGGATCGTGAGCATGATCGAGGAATTCGGCACCACCAACATTTACGCCTTCCACTTGAACACGGGCGTCCAGATCGGCCGCCGCCCGCGCAAGGAGATGGAACGCAAGCCGCTGACCATGGAGCATGTCCGGGCGATCAAGACCCGCTGCGACGCGGTCGATGACGTGGGCTGCCAGCTTTTCCCGGTCCGCCTCACCGACCGGAGCATCAAGTACCAGGGCACGTCCTTCTACGAGGGCGGCATCGAAGGCATCACCCCCAACAACCACGAGATCGCCCATCACGAGCTGGCCATGGGTCGGTTCCTGAACGATGCCGACAATCTGCACCGGCAGTTCAACTGCGTGATCGGCTACGCCGTTTACGAGGCGCTGTTCCCCAACATCCAGCCCATCGGCAAGGACATTCTGATCGCGGGGAAGCGGTTCCAGGTGGTGGGCGTGCTGCAGAAGCGCAAGTCCACGTTTCTGGGCGAAAACCAGGAAGACAAGACGGTGAGCATCCCCCTGCTCACTTTCCGGAAGCTGTCGCCCCAGGACGACTGGCTGTTCCTCATCATCCAGGCGCGTTCCGGTCAGCTGGCCCAGGCCATGGACCAGGTGGAGCAGGTGCTGCGGGTGGAGCGGCGCCTCAAGGCCAATGATGACAACGATTTTTCGCTGTCCACGGCCGACTCGATCATCCAGCAGTTCGATCAGGTGGTGGCCGGGATCGGCATCATCACCATCGCCATCTCCGGCGTGGGCCTCCTGGTGGGCGGCATCGGCGTCATGAACATCATGCTCGTGTCGGTGCGGGAGCGCACCCGCGAGATCGGCGTCCGCAAGGCGCTCGGCGCGCGCAATCTCGACATCACCGTGCAGTTTCTCATCGAAGCCATGACGCTCACCGGCATCGGCGGCGTCATCGGCATCGTGTTCGCCGCCGCCATCGGGTTGTTGATTTCGGTGCTGGTGCCCGACCTGCCCACCAGCATCCCCTTCTGGGCGGTCAGCACGGCCTTCACCCTGTCGGTGCTCATCGGCCTGTTGTTCGGCGTCTGGCCCGCCACCCGCGCGGCCCGGCTCGATCCCATCGAGGCCCTCCGGTACGAATAGGCGCCCCCTTTGCCTGTGGCGGCTCCCCCCCTTTTGTGATAAATTATGCCCAACTCCGTCGAGAGGGGATCGCCATGACCCAGTGTCCCTCGTGTAAAGCCGAACTCACAACCGGCACGCGCTTTTGCACCTCGTGCGGCCAACCGGTGCCTCCGGCCGGGCCCGCCGTGTCGCCGGACGCGAAAACCGTCATGGCCACCGCGGCCACCCGGGCGGCGTCGCCCGGAGACGGCGAAAAGACCGAGATGGTGATCCCGGCCGGGGTCAAGGCCACACCGGACCAGGCTACCGAGATGATGACCCGCGCCACGCCGGCCCCAACCGCCACCCCGGCCCCGGCGGCCGCCGGCGGCGCCAAGGACGACATCTCCAAGATTTTCGAAACATCGGGCGTCTGCCCCAACTGTTACGCCACGCTGAAGAAGGGCGCCAGCCAGTGCGCCGAGTGCGGCTACCGCCTCACGGGCACGTTCTGCCCGCGGTGCAACGCCCAGTTGCCGGACGACGCCAAGTCCTGCCCCGCCTGCAAGTGGTCGGAAACCTCGCCCGGCACCTGGGTGCCGGGTGTCGCGGCGGTGCCCGTCTCGGCCGGCACCATCCCGCCGGGCACCGTGCCGCCCGGCACCGTGCCTCCGGGCACCGTGCCACCGGGACCGGCAATGGGACAAACCGTCATGACGCCGCCCCCCGCCGCGCCCGCTCTCGGCCAGACGGTGGCGGCAGGGACCGCCTACGCGCCGCCTCCCGCGGCGTCGCCCCTGGCGCAAACAACGTATGCCGCCCCGCCGGCAGCGCCGGCTCCGACTCCCGCCGCCAGGAAAGGATTCCCCGTCGTGCTGGTGCTGGTCATCGGGCTGTTCCTGATCGGCATCCTGGCCGTCGGCGGCTGGTTCGGCTGGCGCTATTGGCAGCAGCGCCAGGCCGCGACGACCACCGGCACGGAGGGATCCGGCAGCACTGCGGGCGGCGCCCAGTCCACCGGGGAATCGCAGACCGGCGGCACCGGCTCCGCGATGCAGGGATTCGGCAGCGAGGCCGGAGCGGACGAGAACCTGCTGCAGCAGGCCCGGACCTACATGGACAGCGGCGATTACGCCCGCGCGCTGGCCAAGGTCCAGCAGCACCTGCAGGACAACCCCGGCGATGCCGCGGCGCACGCGTTGGCCGGCCAGGCCTGCCGCGCGCTGGGCCAGGTCGACGAGGCGATCCGCCACTTCCAGTCGGCGCTCAGCATTCAGCCCGACAACGGCGCGCTTCGCCTGGAGCTGGGCAAACTTTACTCCGCCGGCGGCTTTTCCGACAAGGCCATCGAGAATTACCGCGAGGCGGTCCGCCTGCTGCCCGGCAACCCGGAACCGCAGTGGTGCCTGGTGCAGGAGCTGCAGAAATCCGGCGACGCCGACAGCGCCCGCCGGGAAGCCGAACAATACGTGACCCGCCACCCGGCCGGGCCAAACCGGAACGACGCCGATGCGCTGCTGGCCCAGGGGCAGCGAACCCGCGGCGGCCGGGCCGGCGCCGGCTCCACTGCGGGCGGCACGGCGGCCGGCGGCTCCACCTATTCCGGCCGCACCACCGACACCTCCCGCGACCAGTCCGGCGGCTCCGGTGACTTTGTGCAACCGCCGCCACCGCCGCCACCGCCGTCGCCTTATGTCACCGTCATCCTCGACGGCTCCGCGCTGAACCTGCCGGGCAAGGTGGCTGAGGTCTCCGTCAGCTTCGCCGGCATCCAGCAGCGGTTCACCAGCAGCGCCACCGCCCGGCTGGACAACGTGGAGAAAGGCAGCCACGCCTACAACGTGGTGGTGACGTATGTCATCCCCACCACCGGCGAGAAGGAGTTCACGTACAGCGGCAGCGGCACCCTGATGATCCGCTACCAGGACCAGAAGATCCGGGTCCGCCGGATCGGCGAGCGTATCCTGATGGATTGAGAGGCGGCCATGGAACAACTCAAGCGTATCCTGGACACCGTCACCCAGCAGCCCAAGGAGGACGTCCGTTACGCCGACGTCCTGCGCGAGGTAATCGCCATCCTCCACGCCAACCTGATGGCCCTGCACGGCGTCAAGGAGGACGAGGTGGCCATCTTGCTCATCGACAAACGGCAGCACCTCAAATTCTACCGGCCCAGCTATTTGGAAAAGACCGGCTCCATCCCGATGGCCTATACCCGCTCGTTTGTGACCAAGGCGCTGCAGACGGGCAAGGCCATGCTGGACAACCGGTTCTCCTCGACCCCGCATCTGGGTGTCTTCGAGGAAATCAAGCGGAACAACCCGAACTTCCTGCCCATCCAGAAAATCATGTGCGTGCCGCTGGTGACCTCGGACCGGAAGGTGTTCGGCGCCGTGGAGGTCAGCCGAAAGGGCGAGCAGCTGGAAGCCGCCGGCCCCGACTGGACCGCCGACGAAATGGACACCATCATACGGCAGCTGGCCTCGATCGCCGACCAATTCTACCGGGTGTACAAGCTGGCCGACACGGCCGAGTGACCCCATGATCGGGCGGACGCCCACATCACTCCGCTCGATCGGCTGGCGGACCGCATGAACCGCATCCGCAACGACCACCCGGGCTCCCACCCCGGCGGCACCGCCCGCTTCACGCCCGAGCAACGCGCCACGGTCTTTGACTGCCTGACGGTCGCCGAGCGCTGCCTCGAAGAGTTCTACCGGTTCTCACCCCGCGAGTGGTTCCACTACAGCTACACGCTCATGACCGCCGGCGACCTCCCCGACGGATTCCCGCCGCGGCCGGCCAACGTGTTCGGCGAAATCCAGAAGAACCCCGAGCGGCCGCCGGCCGGCGGTGGCGCCGAACCCAACGCCGGCTACACCATCGTGCTCTTCGACGGCAACATCCTCCTCCACCTGAGCGGGCATCCGGACGTTTCCTTCCGGCACCTGTTGCTTTACATCCTCGCCCACGAGCTGGTGCACATCGCGCGGTTCCATCACGCCCGGCCCTTCGACACACCCGAGATCGAGAAGGAAAACGAGGAGCGGACCGTCCACGCAATCACCGGCCGGGTGCTGGCCCGGCTGGGCGATGACCAGCTCGTGCGGCTGGCCGATAACTACTTGTCGGAGGAGTATTCCCTGTAGATCAGCTCGCGGCCGCGCCGGACCACCTCGTCCACGGTGATCGCCTTGAAGCAGCGCAGGTCCAGCGGGCATTCCCGGAGAAAGCAGGGGCTGCATTCCACCGGTTTCTTCACCACCACCGCCCGCGGGGAGAACGGTCCGGTGGCCACCGGGTCGGTGGACCCGAACAACGCCAGCTGCGGGATCTGGAACGCCGCGGCCACATGCATGGGCCCCGAGTCGTTGGAGACGAACAGGTGGCAACTCCCGATCAGCGGAACCAGCTCGTCCAGGGTGGTCCGGCCGCACAGGTTGTGAAGGCGGCCGCCGCCGACGGTCGCGGCGATCGCGTCCGCGAGCGGCTGCTCCGCGGGCGAACCGAACAGCACGACGGTGAGCGGCAGGTCGGACCGCAGATCCCGGATGAACGCGGCGAAGCGCTCGGGGAACCACCGCTTGGCCGATCCGTAGAAGGCGCCTGCGTGCACGCCCATCACGGGCCCGTCGGCGCCGATGCCCTCCGCCTCGAAGAAGCGCCGGCTGACGGCCTCCATCGCCGGCGTCCGCCGCAACCGCAGGTCGGGTTTGAACTCCGGATCGCGGAGATAATCGACGGGCGACAGGCCGACGGCGTGCAACAGGTGGAGATAGTAGTACACCTGGTGCCGCCGGTGCAGCTCGGTGGGAACCGCGGCGCCGTGCGTCAGGAGGAAACCCCGCCCCTCGGTGCGATACCCCACCCGCTCCGGCACGCCGGCAACCCGCCCCATCAGGGCGGATTCAAAGGAATTGGGCAGACAGACGTACAGCGACGGACGCCGGCGGCGGATTTCCCGACACCCGCCCAGAAAGGCCCGCCGACGGGTCCGGCCGGCTTCGGGAGGCAAGGTGATGACCTCGTCCACTTCGGGAGCCCAGCGGTAGAATCCGGCCACCCCCGCCCGCGCCGCCACCACCAGCCGGGCGGCCGGCCGGAGACGGCGCAGCTCGCGCAGCGCCGGCAGGGCCATCACCGTGTCGCCCAGCCAGTTGGTAGTCCGCACGATCAGGGTTTCCGTCGCCGTCATGGTCCATCGCCCCCTTCGATCTGGTCCGACCGAACCGCGCCGTCACACCTCGGACGGGCGCCCACGATGCCGCATCATAGCACTAAAATGAAACATTTTCACGGCGATCGCGTATATAATGCGCTGTCATTTAAGGCGGTCGCAAACAATACCCCCAACAATATCCCAGCAAGGAGTATGCAATGAGGTTCCGTAACAGCGCACTCGGCCTGGCCCTGATCCTGGTGCTGCTCGCCGGCGCGGCGCCGGCGACCGTGCAGCAGGACATGGAGCGCAAGGTCACTGAATTCCGTCTGCCCAACGGCATCCAATTCCTCGTCATGGAGCGCCACGAGGCGCCGGTGGTGTCCTTCGTCACCTACGTGGACGTGGGCGCTTCCAACGAAAACGTCGGCGCCACCGGGCTGGCGCATTTCTTCGAGCATCTTGCCTTCAAGGGCACACCGGAGATCGGTACTAAAAACTACGCCGCGGAGAAGAAGGTGCTGGACGAGATGGAGACGGTCTTCCGCCAGATCCTGGCTGAGAAGCGGAAGGTGACCGGCCCCGACACCCAGCGGCTGGCGGAGCTGAACGCCCGGATGGACGCGCTGCAGAAGCAGGCCGACCAGTACGTCGTGAACAACGAGTTCGTCACCATCCTCGAGAAGGACGGTGGCGTCGGCACCAACGCCGGCACGGGCATGGACGCCACCATGTACTTCATCAACCTGCCGTCCAACAAGGTGGAACTGTGGGCCTGGCTGGAATCCGAACGCCTGCTCCGCCCCGTCCCGCGCGAATTTTACAAGGAAAAGCTGGTCATCATGGAGGAGCGCCGGCAGCGAACCGAGAGCAACCCCATCGGGCGGCTCATCGAGGAGATCCAGACCACGGCGTTCAAGGCCCACCCGTACAAGGAGCCCACCGTGGGGCACATGTCGGACCTGGCCGCCGCCAGCGCCACCGA
>Ga0209605_1000688_pt1 | contig 41273 bp, 30 predicted proteins | sample AD_UKC035_MetaG_FD_184408 | JGI IMG/M metagenome (GOLD analysis project Ga0209605, IMG submission 184408) | Active sludge microbial communities of municipal wastewater-treating anaerobic digesters from USA - AD_UKC035_MetaG (SPAdes) (version 2) | ecosystem: Engineered > Bioreactor > Anaerobic >...
CATCGCCTTTGGCCGGGCCTATCCTGAGGGCATCCAGGGCGGCAGCAAGCTGAGCGCCGAGGAACTGGACGCGCTGGGCCTGAACAGCTCCGAAACCCACATCGACCTGATGATCGGCACGGAGACCATGCAGGTGATCGGAACCTGCGCCGACGGCAGTGAGGTGCTGATCATGGAGGACGGGAAATTCGTGGATGCGGCGTTGGCGTAAACCATGGGTAAGTACGACAAGTTGTTGATGCAGATCCTTCGCGGCACATCAGACGCCAACATCGCATTCGAAGATCTCAGATGGCTGTTGTTTCAACTTGGCTTTGAGGAACGTGTCCGCGGCAGCCATCACATGTTCAGGCGATCGGGTGTAGAAGAGAAGATCAATCTCCAACGCGACGGCAGCAAGGCCAAACCCTATCAGGTTAGGCAGGTTAGAGCTGCGATCGTTAAATATCGTCTGGGAGAAGAAGAGTCATGAATGGCGATTATCGGTATGAGATCATTCTTTACTGGAGCAAGGAGGACGAGGCATTCCTGGCTGAGGTGCCTGAACTGCCCGGCTGTATTGCCCACGGCTCTACTCCAGAAGCTGCCCTTGCCAGCGCCAAAGAGGCCATACAACTATGGATCGACACCGCTCTGGAATTCGGCGACCCCGTCCCTGCCGCATTGGAAAGACGGCTCGTGTTTGCGTAGACTGAGAATCACCCCATGCACATCCACCTCACCATCAACGACGATGACCGCGACTTCGACGTCGCATCCGACGAGCTGCTGCTGACCACCCTGCGCCACGGCGGGCTGACCAGCGTCAAGCATGGCTGCGAGACGGGCGAGTGCGGCGCGTGCGCAGTGCTGCTGGACGGCAAGCTGGTCAACTCCTGCACGCTGTTGACTGCACAGGCGCATGGCCAGCGCATCGAGACGGTGGAAGGGCTGGCGCCTGAGCTGCCCGGCCAGCGCGGCGCGCTGCATCCCCTGCAGCAGGCCTTCATCGACGCCGGCGCGATCCAGTGCGGCTACTGCACGCCCGCCCAGATGCTGGCCGCCAAGGCGCTGCTGGATCGCCAGCCCAACCCCAGCGAGGCCGAGGTGCGCGCGGCTATCGCCGGCGTGCTCTGCCGCTGCACCGGCTATGTCAGGCCGGTGGAGGCGGTGCTGCGCGCCGCGGCCATGCTGCGCGGCGAAAGCGTGCCGCCGCCGGCCAATCCGCCCACGGTCAACACCTTCGATCGCTTCTTCGAGCCCGATGCCACGCCGCCGAACGATGACCCCCTGCCGGCCGGCGGCGGAGCGGGCGCCGACACCGACCTGCGCACACGCACCCAGACGCCGGTGCTGGTGGTCGCGCCGCCGCAGACCAGGGTGGTCAATAAGCCGGAGGTCAAGGTCGACGCCGTCAAGCTGGCCAAGGGGCGGGCGGTGTTCACCGACGACATGGAACTGCCGGGGATGCTCTACGCCGCGCTGCTCACCAGCCCCCATGCCCATGCCCGCATCCTGGAGATCGACACGACCGCGGCCGAGCGGCTGCCTGGCGTCCACGCCGTGTTGACCTGGAAAAACACGCCGCGGGTGATGTTCGCCTCCGGCGGGCAGAGCTACCCCCAGCCGCCCCCCTTCGACCAGGTCAGCCTGGACCACAAGGTGCGCCACCACGGCGACCGCGTGGCCGTGGTGGCAGCCGAGACGCCGGCCATCGCCCAGGAGGCGCTGCGCCTGATCCAGGTGGACTACGAGGTGCTGCCTGCGGTGCTGGACCCCGAGGAGGCCATGCAGCCGGGCGCGCCGGTCATCCACGACGAGCCGGACGCGATCAAGATCCACGACGCGGCCCGCAACATCGTCCACCACCTGCACGCGGCCTACGGCGACGTGGAGGCCGGCTTTGCCGCGGCCGATTTCGTCTTCGAGGGCCGTTACTACACCCATCAGGTGCAGCAGGCCAGCATCGAGCCGCACGTCTGCATCACTTGGTGGGACGAGGACGACCGGCTGGTGGTGCGCACCTCGACCCAGGTGCCCTTCCATGTGCGCCGCATCATCGCGCCGCTGGTGGGCCTGCCCATGCGCCGCATCCGCGTGGTCAAGCCGAGGATCGGCGGCGGCTTCGGCGGCAAGCAGGAGATGCTGCTGGAGGACCTGTGCGCCCATCTGACCATCGCCACCGGCCGGCCGGTGCGCATGGAGTACACCCGCGAGCAGGAGTTCACCAGCGCGCGTAGCCGCCACCCGGAGATTCTGCGCTACAAGACGGGCGTGCGCCGGGACGGCACATTGACAGCCATGGAGCTGCGCATGGTGGCCGACTGCGGCGCCTACGGCACCCACGGCCTGACCGTGCCCACAGTCTCCGGCTTCCGCGGGCTGACCACCTACAGGGCCGATGCGCTGAAGTGGGATTGTCTGGTGGCCTACACCAACAAGCCGACCCCCGGCGCCTATCGCGGCTACGGCGCGCCGCAGGCCCTTTTCGCCCTGGAAACCCACATGGAGGAGATCGCCCACGCGCTGGGCTGGGATCCCATCGAGTTCAAGCGCAAGAACTGGGTCAAGGAGGGGGATGAGCTGGTGCTGGCGCGGGCCATGGGCGAGGGCCGCGAGGGCTTCGAGCAGTGGGTACACAGCAACGGGCTGGACGAGTGCGTGGCCGAGGGCGCCGAGGCCATCGGCTGGCAGCGCAAGGCGGATCCGACCTGGCGCGTCGTGCCGGGCAAGCCGCATCTGCGCCGCGGGCTGGGCTTCGCCGTCTGCATGCACGGCACCGGCATCGCCGGGCTGGACATGGGCGCGGCCAGCATCAAGCTCAACGACGACGGCTCGGTCAACCTGTTGATGGGCGCCACCGACCTGGGCACCGGCTCCGACACCATCCTGGCCCAGATCGCGGCCGAGACGCTGGGCCTGCCGCTGGAGGAGGTGATCGTCTACTCCTCCGACACCGACTTCACCCCCTTCGACACCGGCGCCTATGCCAGCAGCACCACCTATATCTCCGGCGGCGCGGTGCTGAAGGCGGCCGAGGAGGTCTCGCAGCAGATCCGCAGCCACGCGGCCAAACACTTCTTCGACGGCATCGAGCCAGACCGGCTGTGGCTGGAGGACAAACAGGTCTGCGGGCCGGGCGGACAGCGGGTAACGCTGGAAACGGTGGCCCTGCACGCCACGCATCAGGCCGACCAGCACCAGATCATGGCCACGGCCAGCCACATGAGCTATCTCAGCCCGCCCCCCTTCGCCGCCCAGTTTGCCGAGATCGAGCTGGACACCGAGACCGGCCAGGTGGAGGTGAAGAAGCTGGTGATGGCCGTGGACTGCGGCGTCGCCATCAACCCCGTCACCGCGGCCGGCCAGGTGGAGGGGGGCATGGTGCAGGCCCTCGGCTTTGCCCACAGCGAGGAGATGCCCTACGACGCCGATGGGCGGCTGCTGACCACCGACTTCACCTCCTATCGCATCTATCGCGCCGACGAGACGCCGGAGCTGGGCGCGATCCTGGTGCAGACCTACGAGCCCAGCGGCCCCTACGGCGCCAAGGCCATCGCCGAGATCCCCAAGGATGGCGTGGCGCCGGCCCTGGCCAGCGCGATCTTCGACGCCACGGGGGTGCGCATGCGGGAGCTGCCCTTCACGCCGGAACGGGTCTGGCGGGCGCTGCACGGCGCCTGAGCGCAACTGCCCGGCAGCGTCGCGGGTGGATGACAGGCTCTGCCGGCAGGATGGTTCGGAAAAAACAACGGCGACTTGCTGGTCAAGTCGCCGTTGTCTTTCTCTGCGGCAGATGGGCGCCCGGTTGCCAGCCGAGGCTACGCTACGCCGGCTTGGTGGGCTGGCGCTTGGGGGAGCGGCGCCCCATGCCAAACAGGTTGGCCAGGATGCCGGGGTGTTCGACGGGGGCGCTGACAGGCTCTTCCCAGTTGCCTTTGCTGCGATCGCTGAGCCAGCGGTCGCGCGCGACTGCGGCGTCGGCGAAGGCTTGTTGGATGGTGTCGTTGTCGCCGGCCGCGATCACCTCGCGCCAGGTCGCCATGCTGTCGATGAAGCTGTCGATCCAGCGCAGCACCTGCTCCGGGCTGTAGAGCATGGCATCGCTGAACACAGTGGAATCGGTCGAGAGGAGCCGGGTGGAGCTCTCGAACTGTCCGCCGGCCAGCCGGCGCATCTCACGCCACACCGGCTGGCTGACCGCGCTGGTCAGCAGGGCCATGCTGGCCAGCGCCGGCAGTTGTTCCACCGCCGCGGTCAGGCCGTCGTGTTCCACGGCGTCCAGGAAGTGCGGCTGGGCGCCCAGCCGTGTGGCCAGATCTGATGCGCTTTTCACAGCCCGCTCGTCGGTGGTGGGGGATGGGCAGATCGCCCAACTGCAATGATCGAACAGATCGGCGCGCGCGGCCGCGGTTCCGGCCTGGTCGCTGGCCACGATGGGGTGCGTGCCGATGAAGGCCACGCTGGCGGGCAGCAGTTCCTTGGCCCAGGCCAGCACCGGCGCCTTGACGCTGGCGGTGTCCAGGATGACCGCGCCCTCGGCCAGCTCGCCGGCCAGCGTCTGCATGGTCTCACGGATGGCTCCCAGCGGCAGGGCCAGGATGACCAGCCCGGCCCCGTCGCAGGCGTTGATCAGGTTCCATTCGGTTTTATCGACTGCGCCCAGCTTTTTGGCCCGGTCGGCGGCCGCGCCCGATTTGTCGTGGCCGATGATCTCGAAATCCCGTTGCTGGCGACTGAGCGCCAGCCCGATGGAGGCGCCGATCAGGCCGAGGCCGATGATGGTGATTCTGGGTTTGGCCATGAGAAGATCCTTCGTGTTTGTCCGAGATTTGCGACAGCGGGGCTCGGTCGGAGACCGGCCCCAGCGGTTGGCGGGACAGCGGGGCTCGGTCAGGAGACCGGCCCGAGCGGTTGGGGGGACAGCGGGGCTCGGTCAGGAGACCGGCCCCAGCGGTTGGCGGGTCAGCGGGGCTCGGTCGGAGACCGGCCCCAGCGGTTGGGGGGTCAGCGGGGCTCGGTCAGGAGACCGGCCCGAGCGGTTGGCGGGTCAGCGGGGCTCGGTCGGAGACCGGCCCGAGCGGTTGGCGGGACAGCGGGGCTCGGTCGGAGACCGGCCCCAGCGGTTGGCGGGACAGCGGGGCTCGGTCGGGAGACCGGCCCCAGCGGTTGACGGGTTAGGGGCTGAGCACCAGTCGCTGCTGCGCGGCGCGCTCCACCGCTGCCCGGCTGAAGGGCAGCGGCAGCATCAGCCCGTCGCGCCAGAGGGGGATCTGGTCGGCGTAGTGGGGGCTGGCCACGTGGCCTGACTGGCCGCCAGGGATGATGATCTGGCAGCGCTCCCAGTCGCTCAGATCGGCGATGAAGCGCAGCGCGTCCACCACGGCCACCGGCGGGAAGGGAAAGGCTGGCTTGCCCGAGGCCCGCAGCAGCGTGTCCCGGTCGCCGCTCATGGGGTAGGGCCCGCGGTTGAAGAGCAGGTGCAGCGGCTTGACCGAGCCGACCGGATGGGTGAAGTGAATCTGGTTCAGCCGGCCCCAGGTCCACTGCTCCATCTCTGGCCCCAGGTGTTTCTTGAGTTGAAGCAGGGCGATGCGCAGCGCGCGATGCAAGAGCTCGATCTTGTGTTGCGGGATGCCGGTCTCCGGATCGCGCAGCCAGACCGAGTTGCCCTTCTTGTCGTCCAGGATCTCCAGCAGACGCACGAAGCTGCGGTCATGATAGGGGCCGGTGTCGCCCAGCGGCGACGGGTCAACGCCCACATAGGCGTCGGCCAGCTCACCCAGGTGACGGTCGAAGGTCTCGTGCAGCGCGCACAGACGGATGGTCTCGTAGAGCGTCGCGGCCACGCTGTCCGCGTCGATGTGCCCATTCCAGTCGCGCAGGATCTCCAGCGCCTTGGCCTCGCGGGTGTTGGTCGGCTGGATGGGCAGCAGATGGCGCACGAAACGCTGCGCCTGTGCGCTGAAGGTGTCGCGCTGCATCGCGGCAAAGTCGGCCGCGCTGACGGTTTCGCGCGCGGTCAGCAGCGCCACCAGGCGCGTGGCGCGGCTGGGATTCTCCAGATCGGCGCTGAGGAAGTGCGGATAGCTGGCATCCACCACCAGGTTGTTGGCCACGCCCAGCCAGCCGCCGGCGGGGTCCAGCGTCTGCGGCAGCTCGTCCAGCGACAGGAAGCGCAGCCACTCATAGTCGCCGCTCCAGCCGGGCGCGGGCGCGATGCCATAGCCCTGGGCCCGCACCGGGTTCCAGCCAGCCTGGAGATAGGCGATGTGGCCCTCCACGTCGGCGTAGATGAAGTTGTGCGCCGGCGCGGCCCATGTGGCCAGCGCGGCGCGAAATTCCTGCCAGTTGGCGGCCCGATCGTAGCCCAGCACCGCGCCCAGCATGTCGGTCTGATCCAGCGCCACCCAGCGCAGCGCCATCGGCGTCGCCTCGTTCATCAGGTCGCTGACGATGGGGCCGTGGTGGGTCAGCCTGACCTCCAGCACCTCCGGCTCCGGCCGGCCCTTGACGGCAATCAGCTCCTGCACCCGCTGCACGGGGCGCTGTTGACCCTGAAATTCATAGGTCTCTGAGACAGTCCCGCCGGTCCGGTCGCCGTTGTGCGCTGGCGGGGCGGGGGTGATGCGTTCGATGAACAGATCCTGTGCATCTTGCCAGGCCGTGGTCAATCCCCAGGCGCAGCGTCGGTTGTGGCCCACCAACACGCCGGGCACGCCGGGCAGCGAGACGCCGGCCACGTGGTAGCGTCCCCCTTCCAGATGCACCTGGTACCAGATGGCCGGCATGGCTACGGCCATGTGTGTGTCGTTGGCCAGCAGCGGCTTGCCTGTGGCGCTGCGCGCGCCGCTGACCACCCACTGGTTGCTGGCGCCAGGGTTGAGGCGGATGACGCTGCCGGCGGCGGCCGGCGTGGCCGGCGGCGGCGGCGGCGGCGGCGGCGGGCCGCTGCGCAGCAGGCTCTCCACCAGCTTCAACGCCTCCAGCAGGGCGGGGCTGCGCCAGCCGTTGGGAGGGGGCGGCGCGCCGGGGGGCACGCCGGGGCCGCCGGCCACGGTGGGATTGTCGGCCGGGTAGGCCGGCTCCAGGTCCGCGGCCAGCTCCGCGCCCAGTTTGAGGGCCAGCCGCGTGCGCAGGGTCTCACTGGCCCAGTTGTTGCTGAGCACCAGGGTCATGAACTTGGCCCAGTAGAGGCTGTCCACCGGTCGCCAGGCCTGCGGCTGGAAGCGCAACAGGGTGAACTCCAACGACCACCGGCCGGGGCGCTGGCGGATGTAGGCATTGACGCCGGCGGCGTAGGCGTCCAGGGCGCGGCGGGTCTCGGCTGGCAGGCTGGCCAGCTCGGCCTCGGCCGCGCGGTTAAGGCCCAAGGTGCGGGTGAAGCGGTCCACCGGCAGCGTCGCCTCCCCCAACACCTCGCTCAGCCGTCCCGCGCCCATGCGGCGTTGCAGCTCCATCTGCCACAGCCGGTCCTGGGCGTGGACGTAGCCCTGGGCAAAGAAGAGATCATCCTCATCTTCAGTGTAGATGTGCGGCGTTCCCCAACGATCACGCATCAGCTCGACTGGGCCGTGCAGGCCGGGCAGGCGCGCGTTGCCCTCGGTTTGCGGCAGAAAGCGGCGCAGAAAGGCGCGCAGGCCGGCGATGGCCGCGGCCGCCAGGGTGAGCAGGGTGAGCAGAACCAGCAGAATTTTCTTCATCAGTCTTCTTCGTCGCCTGTTTGGCTGGGCATGCGCAGATCGACCACCTCGCCGTGGACATCGACGGTGACGCGAAAGCCCAGCATGCCCAGCCAGGCCCGCATGTCCTCGGGGATCGGCTGACCCAGCGCCTGCTCCCAGTTCTTGAGCGACGAGTCGATCATCGCCTTGGTGAACAGGTCTTCCTGGCCCATCATGCGCATCATCTCGATCACGGCCTGGTCGCGGAAGGGCTCCATCATCTCGCGCAGATACTGAAGCACCTGGCGGTCCACCTCGCGCGCGGCCACGTGGCGGCGGAAGTCGTCGTCCAGGATGACGTAATGGGCCTCGCCGCCGATGTATGCGATCTCGGCGGGCTGGTCGGCCTGGTTGAAGACCAGTCCGGCAAACATGGCATTGGATGATGTTGACTCTGGCATGATGCACCTCGTGGTCATAGAGTAGCACGCTTGCAAGGCGGCGTCAAGAAGCAACAATTCCAAATGCGGCGCGGCGGCGCGGGGCGAGATTGCCAAGGCGTTGGAATCAAAGTACAATGGCGACGACTGACCCATGGGGCAGTCAGGCGGCCAGATTAACCTGCGAAGGAGCGCTTATGGTGCGATCTCATCAAATCCAGAGTCTTGGCGTGTTCAGCAGCGGCGGCGATTCTCAAGGGATGAACGCCGCGCTGCGCGGCGTGGTGCGAGCGGCTCTCAATGCGGGGGTGGACATCTACGCCATCTACGAGGGCTACGAGGGCATGGTGCAGGGCGGCGATTTCATCCGCAAGATGGGCTGGGACGACGTCGGCGGCATCCTGCACCGGGGAGGCACCATCATCGGCTCGGCGCGCTCAGCGTCCTTTCGCACTCTGGAGGGACGCCTGGCGGCCGCCCACAACCTGATCACCCGGGATATCGATGGGCTGGTCTGCATCGGCGGCGATGGCAGCCTGACGGGCGCAGATGTGTTTCGTCAGGAATGGCCAGAGCTGCTGCGCACCCTGGTGGCCAGCGGCCGGATCAGCCAGGAGATGGCCGACGCCCACCCCTTCATGGCCATCGCCGGCCTGGTTGGCTCCATCGACAACGACATGTTCGGCACCGATATGACCATCGGCGCTGACACCGCGCTGCACCGCATCGTCGAAGCGGTCGACTCCATTGCCAGCACCGCGGCCAGCCATCAGCGTTCCTTCGTGGTGGAGGTCATGGGGCGCCACGCCGGCTACCTGGCGCTGATGAGCGGCCTGGCCACCGGCGCCGATTGGGTCTTCATCCCAGAGAGTCCGCCGGAGGATGGTTGGGAAGAGCAGATGTGCCACATCATCCAGGCCGGGCGGGCGCGCGGGCGGCGACACAACATCGTCATCGTGGCCGAGGGCGCCATCGACCGCCGCGGCCAGGAGATCAGCAGCAACTACGTCCAGCAGGTGCTGACCGAGCGGCTGGGCGAGGACACGCGGGTCACCATTCTGGGACACGTGCAGCGCGGCGGCGCGCCCAGCGCCTTCGATCGCAACATGAGCACCCTGCTGGGGGTGGAGGCGGTGCGCGAGATTCTCGCCTCTGGCCCGCAGGCCGCGCCCTGCCTGATCGGCCTGCGCAACAATCAGGTGTCCTGCACCCCGCTGATGGAAAATGTCCAGGAAACCCGCCAGGTGGCGGCGCACATCAAGGCGGGCAACTTCGAGCAGGCCATGCAGATGCGCGGCCGCGGCTTTGTCGAATCGCTCGAGATCCTCAGGATCATGGTGCAGGCCACCCCGCAGCCCCCTGAGGGCGATTACCGTCCGCAGCGTCTGGCCGTGATGCACATGGGCGGGCCTGCGCCGGGCATGAACACGGCCGTGCGCGCCGCGGTGCGGATCGGCCTGGATCAGGGACACACCATGCTGGCCGTGCGCAATGGGCTTAACGGCCTGCTGACTGGCCAGGTGAGCGAGCTGGGCTGGATGAGCGTGCATGGCTATGTGAGCCGCGGCGGCGCTGAGCTGGGCACCAGCCGCCGCCTGCCCAGCGAGCAGGAATATGCCCGCATTGCTGAGACGCTGGAGCAGCAGCGGATCGATGGGCTGCTGCTGATCGGCGGCTGGGTGGGTTATGAGTTCGCCTATGAGCTGCACCGCCGCCGCGAGCGCTATCCCTCCTTCGCGATCCCCGTCATCTGCCTGCCGGCCACCATCAACAACGATCTGCCTGGCACGGAGATGACCATCGGCTCGGACACGGCGCTGAACACCATCATCAGCAACGTGGACAAGGTCAAAGAATCGGCCGTGGCCTCGCATCGCGTCTATGTGGTGGAGGTCATGGGACGCGACTGCGGCTATCTGGCCATGATGAGCGGCCTGGCCACCGGCGCCGAGCGGGTCTACCTGCCTGAGGATGGCATCACCCTGGCCGAGCTGCAGCGCGATGTGGCCGACCTGTGCGCGGGCTTTCAGGGAGGCAAGCGGCTGGGGCTGATGATCCGCAGCGAGAAGGCCGATCCCTACTACACCACCGATTTTCTGGTGACGTTGTTCGAAAAGGAAGGGGGCGACCTGTTCGACGTGCGCCAGACCATCCTGGGACACACGCAACAGGGAGGCAGCCCCACCCCCTATGACCGCATCCAGGCCAACCGGCTGGCAGCCCGCGCGCTGCTGCGCCTGATCGAGCTGGCCAGCGCGGCCGATGCCCAGACGCTGTGCATTGGCCGCGTGGAAGGCCGGATCGCCTTCACCGATCTGTCGAATCTGCCGGAGCTGGTGGAGGCGGGCGTCCATCGGCCGCGCGCGGAGCCATGGCTCAAATTGAAGGAAATCGCTCGTCTGATGTCGGTCTACGACCCCAAGTGAGGCGCTGAGGCTTTCGAGGCTTTGGCCCCTCCAGTTGTCGCACCCTACACCCCTTCGCGTCGGGATGCAGCACAAGGTTGGTCAGCGTCCCCGACGCAATGTCGGCCAGTTTCTATAGAACAGCAAAGGAGCTCTACCCATGTCCGATCTTAAACAGCAGTTTCCCGCCGGCGTGTTGACCGGCGACGCGGTGCAGGCATTGTTTGCCGTAGCCAAGCAGGGACAGTTTGCCCTGCCTGCCATCAACATCATCAACACCGAGACGATCAACGGGGTCATGGAGGCCGCACGTGACGTCAACTCGCCGGTGATCATCCAGGCCTCCACCGGCGGCTCGGCGTTCTACGCCGGCAAAGGGCTGAGCAACGATGGCATGAAGGCGTCCATCGCCGGCGCCATCTCGCTGGCCGAGCATGTGCATCACATGGCCCCGCTCTACGACGCGCGCGTCATCCTGCACACCGACCACTGCCCGCGCAAGGCGCTGCCCTGGCTGGATGGACTGCTGGACGCCGGCGAGGCCTTCTATCGCGTGCATGGCGTGCCGCTCTACAGCTCGCACATGATCGACCTTTCCACCGAGCCGATTGGGCAGAACATCGACACCTGCAAACGCTATCTGGAGCGCATGAGCAAGCTGGGCATGACCTTGGAGTTCGAGCTGGGCATCACCGGCGGCGAGGAAGATGGCATCGACCACAGCCATGTGGCCAGCGAACGGCTCTACACCCAGCCTGAGGATGTGGCCTATGCCTATGAGGAGCTGATGAAGGTCAGCCCGCGCTTCACGGTGGCGGCCTCCTTTGGCAATGTGCATGGCGTCTACTCCCCCGGCAACGTCAAGCTGCGCCCCAAGATCCTGCGCGATTCGCAGATCTATGTGCAGGACAAGTTCGGTCTCGGGCCTAAGCCCGTCGATTTCGTCTTCCATGGCGGCTCCGGCTCGGCGCTGGAGGATATCCACGAGGCCATCTCCTACGGCGCGATCAAGTTCAACATCGACACTGACACCCAGTGGGCTTTTTGGGACGGCGTGCGCCTCTTCTACCAGGCCAAGAGCGATTATCTCCAGGCCCAACTGGGCAATCCGGAGGGACCGAGCAAGCCCAACAAGAGCTACTACGACCCGCGTGTTTGGCTGCGCAGCGGCCAGCAGGCGTTCATCGCCCGCGTCAAGCAGGCTTTCGCCGACCTGAACAACGTCAACACCCTGGCCTAGACCACCGGCGCGCAAGGTGATGCGTAGCAGCCCCACAGGAGTCGAGGCTTCAGCCGGGTGCAGCACGGAGTCCAGCCCCACAGGAGTCGAGGCTTCAGCCGGGTGCAACACGGAGTCCAGCCCCACAGGAGTCGAGGCTTCAGCCGGGTGCAGCACGGAATCCAGCCCCACAGGAGTCGAGGCTTCAGCCGGGTGCAGCACGGAATCCGGCTGAAGCCCGACTCCAGACGGTCGAGAGATTTTTATCGACGTACACAGGATCAAAGGTGTTGAACCTAACGTCTGTTGGAGGCGTGACAGGCCAGCACAGGATGTCTGTCAGCCCGCGCCGATACCGATTGAATTGAGGAGTGACAACCATGCGTAGAACCATCCCGTTGATCGTCTTGATCCTTGCCCTGCTGGCGTTGGCAGCTTGTTCCCCCAGCCTGCCGACGCCTGAGGAAGCTCTCCCCCCGACGCCCGCGCCCCAGGCCGTGGAAGCCCCGGCGACCCCGGCCGAGGCGATGCTGCCTGAGCAGTTCGTGGGCGTCTATGCCGCTTCACTGCCCGCGGCCGACAGCCCTGGGCGGGAGGTCACGGTCGAGCTGGCCGCAGATGGCAGCGCACAGGTGACCAGCGACTATCAGAACAACCAGCCCCCCATCGTCGAAACCGGCGCCTGGTCGGGCGATGCCAGCGGCGCGGCCAGTGTGATGCTGACCGCGCAGGATGGTCAGCCATATTTCGAGCCGAACACCTTCACCCTGGCCCTGGAAGGGGATGAGTTGGTGGTGTCGGACGAGGAAGGCCGGGTCGCTCGTTTCGCACGCACCACCGGCGCGGCGACCGAGCCGGCCGCGGCGGTGGTTCCGACGGCGGAAGCGCCCGAGGTGGCCACCAGCGACGAAATCACCGCCACCGAGGCGCTGACCACCAGCGGCGAGATCACCGCCACCGAGACGCTGACCACCAGCGGCGGTCTGACCACCACCGTGATCACGGTCACTCAGGCGATGACCGCGACGGCGTCTGGCGCGGCCGGCGAGGAGCTCTCTCTGGGCAACACCTATCTGGCCCTGCTGCCGGCGGCCTCCGGCGGCGGCACGCGCCTGGTCGCGCTGAGTCTGTTCGACGACGGCGCGGCCCAACTGTCCACTGAGTTCGCCAACGAGGAAGCGCCCCTGATCGAGCAGGGCAGTTGGGTGGACAACGGCGACGACACCTTCACCGTGACCCTCACCGGCCGGCCCGATGCAGCGTATGCCGCCCCCGTGGCGGTGACTTTCCAGCGTGACGGCGAACTGGTGCAGTCCATCGACCAACAGGAGCTCTATGGCTCCGAGGGCCTGCGCCTGCGGCTGGCGGCCGATGTGGCCCGCGCCGCTGCTGCTTCGCTGATTTCCATTGACCTGGATGCTGGCTTCCCCCTGGACCCGACCTTTGTCAGCGTGCAGGGAGGGGGCGAGATCGACGTCAGCCTGCTGAGCAGCGAATGCGTCGGCTTCATCAACCGGCAGCCGGTGCTCACGATCAACTGGACCGGCGAGGCGCCCTTTGTCGAGACCTTCTTCGTCAGCGACAGCGACCCGACGCTGTTGGTGCTGACGCCCGATGGCCAACTGCTGTGCAACGACGACGCCAACGACGATCTGCTCGACCCGGTGGTCGAGATCAGCGACCCGGTGACCGGAACCTACAAGATCTGGGTGGGGAGCTATGCCAAGAATCAGTTGATCCCTGGCGTGTTGGTGCTGACCACCAGGCCGGAGGTCAACATCGGCACCTTCAACCTGGGCGCGCTGATCCAGCGTCCGTTGCTGGCCGAGGTGCAGCCTGCGCCCAAGCTGGTCTCGACAGTCGAGACGGCCACCGCTTCGATTCGAGCGTTGGAGGCTGAGGCGGCGGCGTTGGCGCCCGGCGACAAGCCGCTGAGCGCCAGCCTGACTGTCTCCGGCACCATCCCGCTCTTCGAGCTGGGCCTGCCTGACCCGACCTGCGGCGGCCTGGTCAGCGGTGTGCCTGACTTTGTCTTCAACTGGACCGGCGACGGCGCTCCATTCTCGGTCTTTTTCGAGGGGGAGAGCGACACCACGCTGCTGGTGCTGAGCGAGGATGGCCAACTGCTGACCTGCGGCGATGACGCCGAAGCGGATGTCAACATCAATCCGTTGGTGGCCGTTGCCGATGCCAAGCCAGGACTGTATGGCGTGTGGGTTGGCCGGCTGAGCCCGGACCAGCCGGTGGTCGGCGTGTTGACTGTTTCGACTGCGACCGGCGCCGCGCCCAAGTCGCTGGGACCTGTGCAATAACCAGGATTTTGGAAGTCGTCGTTTGCTGGTCAGCCCCAGGCTGACCAGACAGGCGGCAACTTCCGAAGTCCTCACTTGAATGAGTTGAGGAGCGCTTCCCATGAAACGATTACTGATCATCACGCTGTTGGCGATCGTGGCGCTGCTGCCGCTGGCAGCTCAGGCGCCGACGCCTGCCTCGGCGCAAAGCGGCAATATGTGGACAGCCTGGTATTGGAACAATCCAGACTGGGCCGGCAATCCGGTGCTGACCCAGCAGGTCCCCTTGGTTTGGTTCAATTGGGGCTATGGTTCCCCGGGCGCGAATGTGCCGGTGGACAACTTCAGCGCTCGATTCGATACCAACGCCTTCTTCTACGCCGGCACCTACCGCTTCACCATCACGGCCGACGATGAGTTCGTCCTGATGATCAACAACGTGACCTTCCTGGACACGCGCGGCGCGGGCCGTTCGGGCAAGACGATGACGGTGGACCTTCCCTTTGTGCAGGGCAACAGCAACGTCTCCGTGCTCTACCGCGAGTTCACCCAGATGGCCTACATCACTGTCAACTGGCAGTTGATCAAGTCAGACCCAGGCCCGACGCCCGTTCCGCCTCCGCCCAGCAACAGTTGTTTCCCTCCCTCTGCGTCCAGCGTGCAGACTCGCTTTGGCGACTACACTCCCTGCATCCAGCAGAACATCCACCAGGCCAACTGCTTCCAATCGGACGGCGCGTGGAATTCACCCAACCAGGGATCGATCCAGATGGAGCCGCAGATCACAGTCTGGGGCGCCTGCGTGGCTGACACCACCACCACCTTCCAGGTGAGCTGCGATCCCAACGTGCCGCCCGCGTCCTTCAACTGCTCCAAGACGGAGGCGGGCTGGTTCCGTAACTGAGTAGCCCGGAATGGTGTGCTGGGTTTGCGAGGATGAGCGGTTTGCTCTGACACGTAATGCGTAACTCGTAACCCGTAACCCGGAATGGTGTGCTGGGTTTGCGAGGATGAGCGGTTTGCTCTGACACGTAATGCGTAATGCGTAACCCGGAACCCGGAATGGTGTGCTGGGTTTGCGAGGATGAGCGGTTTGCTCTGACACGTAATGCGTAATGCGTAACCCGGAACCCGGAATGGTGTGATGGGTTTGCGAGGATGAGCGGTTTGTCTATGACACGTAATGCGTAACCCGGAAGAGCTCCTGCAACACGCAAAACTCCTCCGGGTTACGCATTACGCATTACGCATTACGAGTCACATAACACAGACACACATTACTCCCATGTCCACCCCTATCTTTCGCGAGGTGCAACGTTTTCGCAAGCCCTGGGTCTGGCTGTTGATCCTGGGCGTGGCTGCTGTCCAGTGGTACGGCTGGGTGCAGCAGATTCTGCTCGGCCAGCCCTTCGGCAACAACCCCGGGCCTGACTGGTTGGTCTGGCTGTCCTGGGTGCTGTTTGGCATCGGTCTGCCCCTGGCTTTTGTCTACCTCGCCCTGGTGGTCGAGGTGAATGACGAGGGTGTGTGGCTGCGTTTTACGCCGCTGGCTCGGCGGCTGATCCAGTTTGCCGACATCGAACGCTGCGAGGCGGTGGACTATCAGCCCCTGCGTCAGTACGGCGGCTGGGGTGTGCGCGGCTTTGCCGGCAACCGGGCGTACAATGTCAGCGGCAGCCAGGGGGTGCAGTTGACGTTGCGCAACGGCGATGTGGTGCTGATCGGCTCACAGCGCGCGGCTGACCTGGCGCTGGCGATCGACAGCCGCCTGCACCCATAAGAATCGTAACTGCGCCAGGCGCGGCAGCGTCTGAATGAACAAGACTCCGCCGCGTCGCGTGTAAAGCCTGTGGCCAGACAACTGCCAGCCAAGCGCGGCGCGGGCGGGCTCGGTCAGCTCCCTGTCAGTCGGCGCCCCTTTTCAGGCTCCGCACTGGAGCGCCGCGCCAGGACCGGCCGGCGCGGCGCAGTTTCCTGGCAGTCTTACAGGCTTTGAACCTGCTTAAGTTCGTGATTTCGGAAAAGGAGAGAATTTTAACGATGCACCAAACACTTCGATCCAAGGCAATGGTGCTGGTGAGCTTGCTGGTGTTGGCCAGCATGATCATCAGCGCCTGCGTCGTTCCCACCCCCGCCCCCGCGCCCGAACCGGCGCCGGAACAGGCAGAGGTGGCGCCCACCACACCGGCCGAGGGGGAGAACATGACCCTCTTCGTTGGCCCCAACCGGCGCCCCTGCATGGGCGTGGCTCCTATGCTCTGCCTGCTGGTCAAGGAAGCGCCCGAAGACCCCTACAGCCTCTTCTACAGCACGATCCAGGGCTTCGAGTTCGAGCCGGGCTTCGAGTATGAGCTGCTGGTCAACCGGCAGACCGTGCCCAACCCGCCGGCCGACGCCTCTTCCTTCCGCTGGACGCTGGTCGAGGTGGTCAGCAAGACCCCGGTGGCGCCCACGGCGGAGCTGGAGGGCACGACCTGGCAGTTGCTCGCCTTCCTGGACAGCAACGGCATGGTGAGCATGCCGCGCGTCGAGTCCACCATCCTCTTGCAGAACGGCGAGGCTGGCGGCCAGGGGGGGTGCAACATGTTCTTTGCGCCCTACACCCTGGATGGCGCTCTGTTGACCTTCGGGCCGGCCGGCAGCACCATGATGGCCTGCGAGGAGAGCGCCATGGCCCAGGAGCAGGCATTCCTGGCCAACCTGGAGAAGGTCGCCTCCTATCAGATCGTCGCCGACCAACTGCAGATGGCCGACGAGAGCGGCGCGCTGGTGCTGGCCTTCGAGCCGCAGGAGCAAACCCCGCTGACCGGCACGCTCTGGCAGGCCGTTAGCGTCAACAACGGCCAGGAAGCTGTGGCCAGCGTGATCAGCGGCACCCTGCTGACCGCCACCTTCGGCGAGGATGGCACGCTGACCGGTTCGGCCGGCTGCAACAACTACACCGGCGGCTACACCGTCGATGGCGCTGCGATCCAGATCAGCCCACTGGGCATGACCAGGATGTTCTGCGCCGAACCCGAAGGCATCATGGAACAGGAGATGGCCTTCGGCGTTGCCCTTGAGTCCGCGGCTACCTTCTCGATTCAGGGCGACATGCTGGAGCTGCGCACGGCCGACGGCGCGCTGGCGGCCAACTTCGTGGCAGCCAGCCCGGTTGAGGCTGAGCCGGTCGAGGCTGGGGCGACGTTGGAAGGCCCCATCTGGCAGCTCAGCGCCTACCTCGACGCCAGCGGCGCGGAGACTGCGGCCCAGGTCGAGACGACGATTCGCTTCGATGCTGGCCAGGCCAACGGCAACGCCGGCTGCAACCGTTTCTTTGTCTCGTACACGGTGGATGGCAGCCAGTTGACCTTTGGCCCGGGTGGCAGCACCATGATGGCCTGCCCCGAGCCGGCCATGAGCCAGGAGCAGGCCTTCCTGACCGCCCTGGGCACGGTGGCCTCCTACGAGATCAGCGGCGCGCAGTTGACGCTCTTCGACGCGGCGGGCGCGGCCGTCCTCCTCTTCGATGTGCAGACGCCCACGCCGCTGATTGGCACCCTCTGGCAGGCGACCAGCTACAACAATGGCCGCGGGGGTGTGACCAGCCTGGTGATCGGCACTGAGATCAACGCGACCTTTGCCGAGGACGGCACGCTGTCCGGCTCGGCTGGCTGCAACAACTACATCGCGACCTACACCGCGGAGGGCGAACAGATCAGCATCACACCGGTGGCCACCACCATGATGATGTGCCCGGAGCCTGAAGGGGTGATGGAGCAGGAAGCGGAGTACATCGCCGCACTGGCGACCGCCGCGACCTACAGCATCCAGAGCGGTCGACTGGAGCTGCGCACGGCCGACGGCGCGCTGGTGGCCAGCTTCACGGCCGCGGCGCCCACGCCGAGCGCGGGCGGCGTCGATGCCGAGACCATGGAGATCCTGGCCAATCTGGCCTACACCCACACCGCCGTGTTCACCGAGACGGTGCAGTTGGTCGATGGCGAGTACGAGGCCGCACCGGCCCCTGGCTCAGCCATGGCCAACTACATCGAGATGACCGACATCGCCGCGGCCGGCGAGCTGAACGGCGAGCCCGCGGTGGCCGTCATTCTGGTCTCCGGCACCGGCGGCAGCGGCATCTTCTACGACCTGGCCGTGGTCGCCGAGGTCGATGGCCAGTGGACCAACGTGGCGACGACCATGCTGGGCGACCGCGTGGTGATCAACTCCCTGACCATCGAGAACAACCAGGTGGTGGTGGATATGATCACCCAGGGCCCGGACGATCCCATGTGCTGCCCGTCGGAGCAGGTGGTGGTGGCCTATGAGCTGCACGATGGCGAGCTGGTTGAGGTGGAACCGATCAGCACAGCCACCCGCGGCGCCGAGGCCAGCATCGTCGGCGTCCCCTGGGAGTGGGTCGAGTCGCTCTACGGCGATGACAGCGTCATCACCGTCACCGTGCCCAGCAGCTACGTCATCACCCTGCAGCCCGACGGCGCAGTGGCCTTGACCGTGGACTGCAATCTGGGCGGCGGCACATACACGCTGGATGGCAGCCAGCTCACCCTGGATGTGGCGGTGCTGACGCGCGTGGCCTGCCCCGAGGGCACGCTCTCCAACGAGTTCATCCGTGACCTGAACAGCGCCGCGACCTACGTGATGGACGGCGAGAATCTGGTGATCAACCTCTTCGCTGACGCCGGCAACATGGTCTTCCGGCCTGGTCCCGTGGCCGCCGCGGCCGCCGCGGTTGACGCGGCCGCCGTGGCCGATGCGCTGACCCTGGCGGTGGAAGGGGTGGCCCAGTCCTATGAGGTGCAGGTGGCGCCGGCGACAGCCTATGACGCCAGCATGCCCCCTGGCCCCGTGGGCGCGCCGGAGCATCTGGCGATCACCTTCGACGGCGAGAGCCTGGACGAGGCCAGCTTCGGCGGCCGCGTGATCTACCTGGCGCCGACCGAGGCCTACAATGCCCTGTGGCTGGACGCAGGGAACGACGCCATCTCTGTCACCTTGGCCGCGCTGACCACGCTGCTGGAGGAGCAGCCGGCCGATCCGCAGCCGGCGCTGCCGGTGCTGCCCCCGCCGCCTGCCGTCAACGACGTGGCGGTGCAGGTGGCCTATCTGGACGTGCCTGGCCTGGATGCCAGCGGCATGCGCTGGGTCGGCCGCTTCTCACAGGACCTGAGCCCGGTGATGAACGACCAACTGCGCTACATCTTCCAGGGTCTGAGCGTCGACGGTCAGACGCTGATCTCGGCCAGCTTCCCGGTCACCACGGCGCTGCTGCCTGACAGCATGGCGGCCATGACCGCGGACGAGCAGGCCGCGTTCGAGGCCGACCCGCAGGGCTTTCTGGATGCCACCGCTTCGGCGTTGAGCTTCCTGAGCTCCGACGACTTCAGCCCCAGCCTGGACGCGCTGGATGCCATGATCCAGTCGCTGGCCATCAGCACGACGGAGGTCTCGGTGAGCGAGCCGGTGACGCCCACGACCAGCGCACCGCTGACCGTGACCGCACCGACGGCCGCGGCTGAGCCAACGGTCTCCTTCTCCGATCTGGCCAACCAGGATTGGCAGTGGACGGCCTTCACCGATCCGGTCAACGGCGTGCAGGAGATCGCGACGCCGGCCAAGTACGTGGTGAGCTTCCTGCCCAGCGGCACCGTGCGCGTCACGGCTGACTGCAACCGCGGCGCTGGCCAGTACAAGGTGGACGGCGCGTCGATCAACATCGTGGTGCAGGCCATGACCCGGGCGCAGTGCCAGCCCGGCTCGCTGAGCACGCAGTTCGTGCAGAACCTGAACGCCGCCGGCGTCTGGTTCGTGCAGGATGGCGACCTGTTCATCGATCTGTTCGCCGACAGCGGCACCATGCGCTTCACATCGGCCGACTAGCCGAAGCGCAGCCTCAAGCTGAAACGGCCCGACGCCCAGGCGTCGGGCCGTTTTTTTTCTCAAACCCATTTGACACCGCCGCCAGCGCAACGTATAATCCAGCCGGTGCGGGCGTATAGCTCAGCTGGTTAGAGCGCTTCCCTTACAAGGAAGAAGTCACAGGTTCGAGTCCTGTTACGCCCACTGCTCCCCCTTCGCCCGGACTGCCAGTCCTATCATGCCCCACCCCGAACTGCGCAAACTTCCCAGTGTGGACCGGCTGCTGCAACAGAGCGCCGTCGCTGCCGCGCGCGCTCAGTTCAGCCATGATCTTGCCGTCGCTGTGGCGCGCGATCTGCTGGACGGGACCCGCGCCGCGATCATCGATCAGGGTCAGCCCTGTCCCGCGCCGGATGAGCTGGCCCAGACGCTGCTGGCCCGGCTTCATGCCGCCGTCCAGCCCACCCTCCAGCCGGTCATCAACGCCAGCGGGGTCATCATCCACACCAATCTGGGCCGCGCGCCCCTCAGCCAGGAGGCGCAGGCCGCGATGTTGCTGGCCGGCGAGGGCTATTCCAACCTGGAATACGATCTGGCGGCCGGCCGGCGCGGCTCGCGCTACCTGCACGCCGTGGATCTGCTGCGTCGTCTGACCGGCGCCGAGGACGCGCTGGTGGTCAACAACAACGCCGGGGCCGTGCTCCTGTGTCTGATGGCGCTGGCGCACGGCCGGCAGGTGGTCATCTCGCGCGGCCAGATGGTGGAGATCGGCGGCGGCTTTCGCATTCCCGATGTGCTGCTGGCCAGCGGCGCGCTTCTGGTGGAGGTGGGCGCGACCAACCGCACCCATCTGGCCGACTATCAGGCCGCCATCGGGCCGCAGACGGCAGCCCTGCTGCGCGTGCACAGCTCCAACTTTCGCCAGATCGGCTTCACGGCCGAGGTCAGCCTGGCTGAGCTGGTCGCGCTGGGCCGGCAACATGGCCTGCCGGTGATCGACGACCTGGGCAGCGGCGCCTTGCTGGACACCGCGCGCTTCGGCCTGGCCCATGAGCCGCACATCCAGGAGAGCGTGCAGGCCGGCGCGGCGCTGGTCACGTTCAGCGGCGACAAGCTGCTGGGCGGGCCGCAGGCCGGGCTGATCGTCGGCCGGGCGGCGGAGATCGCCCGGCTGCGCCAGCATCCGCTGACGCGCGCCCTGCGGGTGGACAAGACCACCCTGGCGGCTCTGGCCGCCACCCTGGGCCACTATCTGGCCGGCCAGGCCGAGCAGCAGATACCGATCTGGCGCATGATCGCCGCCCGCGAGGAGGCATTGGCCGACCGCGCGGCCGGCTGGGCGGCCAGGTTGACTGCGGCCGGGCTGGCGGCGCGCGTCCAGCCGGCCGCATCCACCGTGGGGGGCGGCGCCCTGCCGGGCGAGACGCTGCCCACCTGCCTGCTGGCCCTGCCTGGTCTGCCGGCCGACCGCATGGCCGCGCGGCTGCGCACCGGCCGGCCGGCCGTGGTGGCGCGCATCGTCGATGACGCGCTCTGTTTCGACCCGCGCACCGTGCTGCCGGAGCAGGAGGATCTGCTGCTGGCCGCCATTCTGGCCGCGCATCGAGGGCTGGCCGAACCAGGGCAATGATTCGGATCAGCGTCGCACGCTGCACACCGGCCGGCTCACGGCGCCGGCCGGGATGTGCAACAGCTTGGAGATGCTCATGGCTGACATCACCCGCATTCACGGGCGCGTGATCCGCGCTGGCCGCGCTGAGGGCCGCGCGCTGGTTTCCCCCGCGCCCATCGGCTTTCTGGGCGGAGTCGATCCCGACAGCGGCGTGGTGGTGGAACCCAACCACCCGCTGCATGGCCAGTCGGTGGCCGGCCGTGTGCTGGTTTTCCCCACCGGCAAGGGCAGCACCGTCGGATCCTACACCATTCTGCGCCTGGCGCGCAACCAGGTGGCGCCGGCCGCCATGATCAACGCCGAGAGCGAGGCCATCGTGGCGGTGGGCGCGATCATCGCCGACATCCCCATGGTCGATCAGGTGGCCATCGGCTTGATTCGTGACGGCGACTGGGTGACGGTGGATGGCGACTTGGTGGAGATTCGCCAGGAGTTGGCCCCGTGAGCGACGACGACCGGCGCGAGTTGGTTTTTCTCAAGCTGGGCGGCTCGCTGATCACCGATAAGACCCAGGTGGAGGCTGTGCAGAGGGAGGTGCTGCGCGGCGTGGCTGGCGAGATCGCCCGCGCCCGGCGGGACGCGCCCCGCCTGCGGCTGCTGCTGGGCCATGGCAGCGGCTCTTTTGGTCATGTCGCGGCCCGCAAGCATGGCACCCGGGCCGGGGTGCAGGGAGAGCAGGGCTGGCTTGGCTTCGCTCAGGTGGCCGACGCGGCCGCGCGTCTCAACCGGCTGGTCACGGCTGCGCTGTTGGAGGCCGGCGTGCCCGCCTGGTCGGTGCAGCCCTCGGCCGGCCTCTCCTGCCAGGAGGGGGCCATTGCCGCCTGGGCCGACCAGGTCATGGAGCTGGCGCTGGCGCGCGGGCTGACGCCGTTGATCTACGGCGATGCGGCGCTGGACAGGGCGCGCGGCGGGACCATTGTCTCCACCGAGGAGCTCTTCGCCTGGCTGACGCCGCGGCTGCGACCGGCGCGCATCGTGCTGGCCGGCGTGGTGGATGGCGTCTACAGCGCCGATCCGCTGCTGGACCCGGCCGCCCAGCCGTGGCCGCTGATCACCCCCGATGATCTGCCGCGCCTGCGCGCCAGCCTGGGCGGCTCCCACGGCGTGGACGTGACCGGCGGCATGTTCAGCAAGGTGACGGAGATGTGCCGCCTGGCAAGCAACCTGCCCGGCCTGGAGGTGCGGCTGGTCTCCGGCCTGCGCGCCGGCGCGATCTATCACAGTCTGTTGGGGGACGAGGAGGCGGGGGGCACGCGCATCGTCAAGCTGTGACGCGCGTGCCGCGAGACGCTCAGTTTGACAGCTACTCAGTCCAGCCCGATGGAGAACATCGTCTCCAGATCGAACCTGGAGAAGACCTGGAAGGCCAGCAGCGTCTCGGTGTGGGCGATGCGTTCGATGTCGGTGATGTGGCGGGTGACCAGTTCGGCGATCTGTTCGTTGGTGGGGGTGCGCAGCACGGCCACCAGGTCGTAGCGGCCGGCCACTGAGAAGACTTCGGTGACGCCGTCCAGCGCCACGAGTTGTTGCGCCACGTCGTTGACGTGGCCGCGCTGGACGTTGATCAAGACAATCGCGTTGACCATGGGGGAGGCTCCTTCAAGCGGGGTTGAAAGCTCGGACTGCGGAGCGGCCGCAGGGTGTTGCCCCTATTTTATCCATTGCGCCGCTGGCGTCAACGCCAGCCCGCCCGCGCCAGCAATTCCGAATAGGGCGCGGAGTCGAGGCTTCAGCCGGTTCTGGAGGATGCCAGTTGGGCGCGCCGACCCGGCTGAAGGCTCGACTCCTGGTTGGCCGCCGCCAAATAAGGCGCGGAGTCGAGGCTTCAGCCGGGTCTGGAGGATGCCAGTTGGGCGCGCCGACCCGGCTGAAGCCTCGACTCCAGTTTGGTAGTCGCCATTTTGGAATCGCTGGAAAGGAAGCTAACCACTTGTCAGGCATCTCGTTTTGTGCATAATGGTACGTATACTGCGCCGCGGCGTCTTTGGCGAACGCGGCTGTGAGGTGATGAGATGTTTTCCATTGGCTGCTGCCTTGGCAGCTTTTTGTTGAATTGCTTTGGGGCGGCGCGGCAACATGGTCGCCGGCTGGCCGTTCTGGCCATTCTCCTGAGCTTGATTGCGGCGACTGGCCTGCCCGCTGCCGACGCCGGCGCGCAGGAGCAGTTGCCGCCTTCGCCGCCGGCGGTGCAGCCAGGTGAATTTGCCCCTGGTCGCATACTGGTGGGATGGAATCAAGGGGCAGGGCGGGCAGCCCAGGCCGAGCTGCTGGCCGGTCAGGGCTGGCAGGTGCTGCATCGCATCGACGAGTTGAACGTGGCCGTGGTGACTGTGCCCCAGGGCGAGGAGCTGGCCGCGGTCGCCGCCGCGCAGGCCGATCCGACCGTGGCCTACGCCGAGCCAGACTATCTGGCCGCTGCCGCCGGCGCCTTTGCTCTCCCGGCCCAACAAACCGCCCCGCCGTTCAGCGCGCAGGGCGTGCAGCCCAACGACACCTTCTGGAACGCCCAATGGTCGCTGCGCCGCATGCAGGCGCCGCTGGCCTGGACGCTCAACCAGGGCGCGCTGGCGGTGACGGTGGCCGTGGTCGATTCCGGCATCGATCTGAGCCATCCTGAGTTCGCCGGCCGGCTTCAGCCTGGCTTCGACTATGTGGAGTGGGATTCCGTGCCGCAGGATCAGTTCGGCCACGGCACACACGTCTCAGGCGTCATCGCTGCGGCCGGCAACAATGGGCGCGGCGTGGCCGGCAGCGCCTGGAATGTGAAGCTTGTGCCGCTGCGCGTGCTGGACCGCAACGGTCTGGGCACGGCCAGCAACATCGCCCAGGCCATCGTGGCCGCGGCCAACCGCCGCGTGCAGGTGATCAACCTCAGCCTGGCCTTGAGCGGTCCCTCTGCCGCGGTACAGAATGCCATCATCGGCGCCGTCAACAACGATTGTCTGGTGGTGGCCGCCACCGGCAACGACTCGCAGGCCGGTTTTCCCCCGGCGGCGGTGAGCTACCCCGCGGCCTATCCTGAGGTGATCGCGGTGGCCGCCGCCACCCGTTGGGATGAACGCGCGCCTTACTCCAACGGCGGGCCGCAGGTGGAGCTGGCCGCACCCGGCGGCGAGGCGGGCGATCCCATCTACAGCACCAGCCTCAACGGCGGCTACGCCATGTTGTATGGCACCTCCATCGCGGCCGCGCATGTCTCCGGCGCCGCCAGCCTGTTGCGCAGCTATGCGCCCCAGTGGAGCGCCGCGGCCGTGCGCGATGCGCTGCGCAACACGGCCGACAAGGTGGGCTCGGCCCCCTACGTGGCCGGTCGCAACGATGGGCTGGGCTATGGCCGCGTCAACGCGGCCGCCGCGCTGCGCTGGTCGATCCCGCCCACCTTCGGCATGACCCCGGACAGCCCCTACCTGATGGCCGCAGCCAATCAGCCGCTGCCCACGGCCACGGTTGCGCTGAGCAACCCCAGCCTGCAGCCGCTGAGCTGGCAGGTGATCAGCGTCTCCCCCGGCTGGCTGAGCGTCGATCTGCCCTGGTCTGGCTCGGTGGCCTATCCAGATACGCCCCGGCTGCAGATCAGGCTGACCAGCCTGCCGCCGACCACCGGGCTGAACTGGGGAACCATCGGGCTGCGCACCGTTGATCCCTTCGGCCAACCGCGTGACTACCTGATCACCGTGCGCGTCCAGGTGGCCAGCCAGTTGCGCCAGAGTTTCCTGCCCGCGCTGGAGCTGGGCGCGCTGACCGGCGCCTGGGTCGATGTGTCCAACAGCGGGGTCGGGCTGTTGCTGGGCGACGACGGCGTCCAGACCCTGCCGCTGGGCTTCAATTTCCCCTTCTACGGGCGTGACTACAGCCAGGTTGCTGTCCACGCCAACGGCTTCCTCAGCTTCGGCGGGGCCTACCCTGGCAGCGCGTATGCGGTCAACCACTGCCTGCCCAGCGTGGCGACCCCCAACGGTGCGATCTTCGCGCTGTGGGATGACCTGGATCCCAGCCAGAGCGGCCGGGTGGCCTTTCGCAGCACAGCCAGCTATCTGGCCGTGGAGTGGCGCGATGTGCCGCACAAGAGCGGCGGCGTCAGCACCTTCCAGGTCATCCTGCTGCCCAGCGGCCAGGTGCGCATCAACTACGGCCCCACCGTCCAGAGCGACAGCGCCACCGTGGGCGCGGAAAGCTGGGATGCCAGCTTTGCCTGGCCGGTGGCCTGCAACGGCGTCGGCGCTCCCCCGAGCTCTGGCCAATCGCTGCTCTGGAACACCGCGCTGCCCTGAACAGTTACCCCCAATTCCTCACTCCCCAGTCCCTCATTCCCATGCGCATCCTCATCACCGCCGATCTGCATTATCGCCCCTCGCAGCGCGAGAAGTTCCTGGCCTTTGCCGGCTGGGTAGCGGCGCAGCAGCCCGATTGCCTGGTGGTGGCTGGCGACGTGGGCCATCCGCTGCGCCTTTTTCGGCGAGCGCTGCAACTGTTTGCGGGGCTGGATTGCCCCAAGCTGCTGCTGGCGGGCAACCATGATCTGTACCGGGGCGAGGCTGACAGCCGAACGCTGTGGGAGCATGCCCTGCCCGAGGCCACGCGCGCCGAAGGCTTCGTCTGGCTGGAGGATGAGGTGGTGGTGTTGCCGGTGGACAGCGAGCAGAAGCTGGATCAGAAGTCCGACTTCTCCGAAGAAGTCGGACTTCTTCAGCGTCACATCGCCATCGTCGGCACCATGGGCTGGTATGACTACTCCTCCCGCGCGCCGCACCTGGAGCTGGACGACGCCGCGCTGCGCAGCATGAAGCATCTGGTCAACCATGACGCGGACTACATCGACTGGCCCTGGAGCGACATGGCCATGGCGCGCTATCTGGCCCGCCGCTTTGCTGGCCGGCTGCGCCGCGCCGCCGCGGATCCGGCCGTCGATCAGGTGCTGGTGGCGACGCACGTGCCCATCTTCGAAGAGGCGGTGCCCGATCACCCCGAAAGTGAGTTTTGGAGTTTGATGCGCGCCTACGCGGGCAATTTCACCCTGGGCGAGCTGGTGCGGCGCATGCCCAAAGTCACCCACGTGGTCAGCGGCCACATCCACCACGCCGGGCACTGGACTGTGCCCGGCAACTTCGGCCCCATCGATGTCCGGCTGGTGGGCAGCCAGAAGGCCGGCCTGCGCGCGGTCGTGTTGGATCTGTAGCGCTACCAGGAGGTCAGGGGGAGACGCGCTTTGACATCCAGGTCCCAGTTGGCGCGCAGGCCGGCCTCGAATCGATGGTGCGCGGCCGCGCCGATCATGGCCGCGTTGTCGGTGCAGAGCCAGATGGGCGGGATGGAGTAGGGCAGAGTCATGCGCTCGGCCAGTTGACGGCGCAGCTCGCCGTTGGCTGCCACCCCGCCGCAGATGCAGACGTGCTGCGCGCCGCAGTCCTGGGCCGCCAGCAGCGTCTTGCTCACCAGCACATCGGCCACTGCCGCCTGGAAGCTGGCCGCAATGTCCCGAATCGTCTGCTCCTTGCCACCGGCCATGCCCTCGCCAGGCTCTCCCTCTCTCCCCATCACCCCCTGCGCATACCCTTCGGGCCAGGCGGGATCGCCCAGCGCGGCCTGTTGCTCCCGCACCACCCGCAGCACGGCGGTTTTCAGACCGCTGAAGCTGAAATTGTAGCGGTGCTGCGCGGCATCGGCGGCTGCCGTCAGCGCGCGCGGCAGGGGGAAACGGCCTGCGTCGCCCCCCTGGGCCGCCCGCTGCACCATCGGCCCGCCGGGATAGGGCAGACCCAGCAGCCGCGCGGCCTTGTCGAATGCCTCGCCGGCCGCGTCGTCCAGCGTGCCGCCCAGCCGGCGGTAGCGGCCATGCCCCTCCATCAGCACCAGCTCGGTGTGGCCGCCGGAGACGATGAGAACCAGGACAGGAAAGGATGAAGACTGAAGGGCGAATGCTGAGCCCCCCAGTTCGGATGGCGGATTCGCCGTTGTGGCTTCAGCGCGCGGTGCGATCTTCCTCGGTTCAAGCCAGTTGGAGTAGACATGTCCCTCCAGGTGATTGACGGCCACCAGGGGCAGACCGGTCATGAAGGCCAGGCCCTTGGCCGCGTTGACCCCCACCAGCAGCGAGCCGGCCAGGCCGGGGCCCTCGGTGACGGCGATGGCGTCCAGCTCGTGCCAGGCCAGGCCAGCCTGCGCCAGCGCCTCTGCGATCACCGGATTGATGGCGAGCACGTGTTGGCGGGAGGCGACCTCGGGGAAGACGCCGCCGTAGCGCCGGTGCAGGTCGATCTGCGTGGCTACCACGTTGGACAAAATGAAGCGGCCCTCGGCGATCACCGCGGCCGCGGTCTCGTCGCAGGAGGTTTCGATGGCAAGGATTCGGGTCTTCACAGGCTCATGCTAGATGTCGACGCCGGTATCGGACGTTCGGTCAGGTTCAGGGCTGTTGACGGAGAAGACGCGCAGCTCCTCGGCCAGGCGTTGGTCCATGCGCATCTGCTCCATGCGGCGTTCCACCTGGCGCAGATTCTGGGCCACGCGGTTGCCGCGGTCAGGCAGGCGATAGTTGCGTTCCTGCGCCTCCAACAGCCAGTAGTGGGCCTCCCGAAGGTCGCCGCTGTGCAGCAAGTGCTCACCCAGCTTGGCCGCGGAGATGGCGTCCTGCGGGGCATAGCGCAACGCCTGGCGCAGTCGCTCGATCTCGCGCTCGTCATTGTCGCGCCGCACCAGGGCCAGACCCACATCGAAGATCGAATCGGGGTTGTAGCGTTCAGCCCGATGGCGAATCATGGCATGGGCGCGCGGCACGATCATGTCCAGCCGGGAGGCGATGCGCATGAATAGCAAGATCTCCTGGCTGGCGGCCGCCAGTTGCACGCTGATTTCCTCGCCGCCGGCAATGATGGCGTTCATCTCAGTGATCTGCTCGCCCACCTTGATGCGCTCCAGGTATTGCGGCTGGTCGGCCACGTTGCGGATGCGCAACTGCTGATTTTCCAGGGTGATGATGACCTTGTCGGCGATCTCGTAGTCGGTCTTGCCGGCCAACGTCACCTCCTGCGGCAAAGGATAGTAAACGTCCAGCACCTCCAGGAAATCGGCCGAGTATTCCTTGAGCATGCCGACATGCTCATGAAGCGCCTCGTCCTCCACCACCTCCATCACGACGCGACTGCCGACGAATCTCTCCAGCAGGGGGTCGAAGCTGGTGCCGACGTAGCCGATCACGTTCTTGCCGATGTCGCGCAGGTAGGTCTGGCTGGTGTCGGTCACCAAGGCCGCGCCTTTGCGCCGCACGCGCCCCAGAGTCATGGTCAACGCTTCCGAGAAGGCATCGGCGGCTGTGCTCAGAAAGTTGCGCAATGAGCGCCGGGCGCGACGGAACAGGCCCGGGTGCAGCGACTTCTCCACGCTGCGCGCCCGGCGCTCCTGCAACTCCGGCGTCAGGTCGCGCGCGTAGCGGTAGATGGCTTGAATGTCGCTATATTCATCCTTGTAGAAGATGTAGCTGGTCTCCATGTGGCCATCGTCTGCCACGTCGCTGCGATAGATCAACTCGAAGCCGGTGGGCTGCAACTGCATCTGGCCCCAGATGACGCGGTTGTTCTTGCGCTCGACGGTGATGTGATAGTCGTTGAAGTCGGTCAGGCAGCGGTCCCTGTGCCGCGCACGCAGATAGGCGCCGGTCAAGGTGGCCAGCACGATGACAACCAGAGTTAGGATGAACGACCAGTCGATAAGTCCAGGCATGGGTGAAACCTTTGTGCAATAATCTGACGCAGTAAGCTTGGGAATAATGGCTGGTGAGCGATGAATGCGTGAAATTATAGTGAGAACTGGCGTCGAAAGCAAACTGGCCCGGTCTCGTTGACCGGGCCAGTTTGGCAGTGCTTGGGCGGCGCAGATTGGCCGCGCGCTGCTGGGGCTATTGTGGATCCGCCTGCAGCAGCTCGATCAGCACGCCGTGGGTTCCCTTGGGGTGCAGGAAGAAGGCGCGGCCCTCGGCGGCCTGGATGGTCTCCTGGTTGATGAGCTGCGCACCCTTGGCTTTCATTTCGGCCAGCGTGGCCTCCACGTCCTCCACCTCCAGGCAGATGTGGTGGATGCCCTCGCCCCGTTTGGCCAGGTACTTGGCAACGCCCGAATCCTCGGTGGTGGGGGTGATCAGCTCGATCAGGCTGTCGCCGGCCGGCAGGAAGGCGATCTCCACCTCCTGCTCAGCCATGACTTTGCGCGCACCGATCGGCAGGCCCAACAGTTCGTGATAGGCCTGCAAGGAGACGTCCAGATCGTTGACGACAATCGCGATGTGGTTGATTTTGGTGATCATGATGGTTCCTGTCATTCCTCGTCTGGCCAGACACGCCACTCTTCGACCTCGGGGTCGAACTGAGCCACGACGGAGCTGGCCAGCTTGACGAATTTGCCGCGCGCCTCGGCCGCGATCTCGCCGTCGGGCAACAAGATCTCGCCGCTGGCCTCGAAGGCGCGTTGGCGCTCGATGACGATGCGCCCCACGGCCTGCAGCTCGACGCCGACGGGCACCGGCTTGCGGTAGCGCACGGTCAGCTCCACCGTCACGCCCCACACGTCGTCGCCGTGCTCCAGCCGGATGGCGCGGCCCAGGGTCTCGTCCAGGATGCCGGCGATCACTCCGCCGTGGAAGCGGCCGGGATAGCCCTGGTGCTGCTCCTGCCCGGTGAAGCGGGCCAGCACTGTGCCGTCGCCCGGCTCGTAGAAGGAGACGTGGACGCCGCCGATGTTTTTCATGCCGCAGATGAAACACATGCGGCTGTTGGGCTGTTTGATCATCTTAGACCCACACATCAGGCTGATATTCGCCGAAGACGCCGCGCAGCACGCCGCAGATTTCGCCCAGCGTCACGTACTGCTCGACAGCCTCGACGAACAGCGGCATCAGCGGCGCATCGGGGGCCTGGGCAGCTTGCTCGATGCGCGCCAGCAGGCTGGCCACCTGGGCCTGGTCGCGGCCGGCCTTGACCTGCTTCAGCCGCTCGATCTGCTCCAATTGGGCCGACGCGTCGACCCGCAGCAGCTCGGCCTCGCTCTGCTCGTCGGTGGTGAAGCGGTTGACGCCCACCACGATCTGCTCCCGGTGCTCGATGGCCATCTGGGCCCGGTAGGCCGCGTCCTGGATCTCACGCTGCATGTAGCCCTGCTCGATGGCCACCCGCGCGCCGCCCAGCGCGTCGATCTTCTGGATGTACTCCTCAGCCCGGCGCTCGATCTCGTCGGTCAGCGTCTCGACGAAGTAGGAGCCGGCCAGCGGGTCGACGGTGTCGGCCGCGCCCGACTCGTAGGCGATCACCTGCTGGGTGCGCAGGGCGATCTGCACCGCCTTCTCGGTGGGCAGGGCCAGCGCCTCGTCCATGGAGTTGGTGTGCAGCGACTGGGTGCCGCCCAGCACCGCGGCCAGCGCCTGCATGGTCACGCGGATGATGTTGTTCTCCGGCTGCTGGGCGGTCAGCGTGCTGCCGCCGGTCTGGGTGTGGAAACGCAGTTGCATGGAGGCTGGCTTCTTGGCGCCGAAGCGGTCCCGCATGATCCTGGCCCACAGCCGGCGGGCGGCGCGGAACTTGGCCACCTCCTCCAGGAAATTGTTGTGGGCGTTGAAGAAGAAGCTGAGCTGCGGCGCGAAGTTGTCCACGTCCAGTCCGGCGCTGATGGCCGCCTTGACGTACTCGATGCCGTCGGCCAGAGTGAAGGCCACCTCCTGCACGGCCGTGCTGCCGGCCTCGCGGATGTGATAGCCGCTGATGCTGATGGTGTTCCAACTGGGCACTTCGACTGCGCAGTAGCGGAAGATATCGGTGATCAGGCGCATGCTGGGCGCGGGGGGGAAGATGTAGGTGCCCCGGGCCAGATACTCCTTGAGGATGTCGTTCTGGATGGTGCCGCGCAGATCCTTGGCCGCCACGCCCTGTTTGCGGCCCACCGCGATGACCATGCTCAGCAGCACCGCGGCCGGCGCGTTGATGGTCATGCTGACACTGACCTTGTCCAGCGGTATCTGGTCCAGCAGCGTCTCCATGTCGGCCAGCGAGGAGATCGCCACGCCTACCTTGCCCACTTCGCCCAGCGCCAAAGGATGATCGGCGTCATAGCCGATCTGCGTGGGCAGGTCGAAGGCCACGCTCAGGCCGGTCTGGCCCTGCTCCAGCAGATAGCGGTAGCGTTTGTTGCTCTCCACGGCTGTGCCAAAGCCCGCGTACTGGCGCATGGTCCAGAAGCGGCCGCGGTACATGGTGGGCTGCACGCCGCGGGTGTAGGGGTAGGCACCCGGGAAGCCCAGTCTGTCCAGATAGTCGCCGGCCAGCTCGTCGGCCGGCGTGTAGATCCGCTCCACCGGGATGGCCGAGCTGGTCTCGAACTCAGCCCGACGCTCCGGAAAGCGGTCCAGCGTCTTTTTCACGTTGGTATCAGCCCACTGCTGGCGGGCCTCGGAAAGTGTAGTCATGGTCAGCACCTCACGGCGAAGAATTGCGCATCTGTTCACAGCAACAGAGTTATTGTATCACAGGACAGGCGGCGAAGGTATGATTCAGATCATATCGGAAGGCGGGGGCATTTGCCCGCATGGCCACGCCCAGCCCATAGCCGGGAGAAATCGCCCGACTCATATCGATCAGACCGGGCTAAAGCCTCGACTCCGCGCCATATGTGGCATGGCTGTGGCAGAACGACCACACGCTGCGGGTTTTCGTGCTCAGGCGGCGCGATAGCGCAACAGACGCAGCGCATTCAGCACCACCAGGATGGTGCTTCCCTCGTGGAGGATCACGGCGCCGGTGAGCTGCACCAGACCCAGCACCGACGTGAGCACCAGCAGGATGATGACCCCCAGCGCCAGGGCCAGGTTTTGGGCGATGATGCGCCGGCTGGCCTGGCTCAGACCCACCGCGAAGGGCAGCTTGCTCAGGTCATCGGCCATCAAGGCAACGTCGGCCGTCTCCAGCGCCACCGCGGCGCCGGCCCCGCCCATGGCGATGCCCACCGTGGCGGCCGCCAGGGCCGGCGCATCGTTGACCCCATCGCCGGTCATGGCCACTTTGCCATATTCCCGCTGCAAGGCCGCGATGGCATCCAGCTTCTGCTCGGGCAGCAGCCCTGCCCGCACGTCGGTGAGGCCCACCTGGCTGGCGATGCGCTGGGCTGCCTCCGGGTTGTCCCCGGTGAGCATGATCAGATGCTCGACGCCCAGGGCCAGCAGCCGCTGCAAGTTCTCTTTGACCCCCGGCCGCGGCCTGTCGGCCAGCCCCAGCACGCCGATGAACTGACCATCCTGCCGGACGATCATGGTTGTCTTGGCGTGGCGCTCCAGTTCATCGACCGCGTGCAGCACCGCAGGGGGCACGGCGTCAGCCTCTGCCCCGAAGAGCCGGCGCGAGCCGATGGAGACCGGCATCCCCGCCACCTGGCTATGCACCCCCAGCCCGCTGACATTCTCCAGGCCGTCGGCGGGGGGCAAGGGCAAGGCCAGCGCCTGGGCATGGCGCACCACGGCCTGGGCCAGCGGATGGCTGGATTGCACCTCGACCGCGGCCGCGACCTGCAGCAGGGCGCTTTCGCTGACGCCGTTGAGCGCGATCACGTCGGTGACAGCGAAGCGGCCCTCGGTCAGGGTGCCGGTCTTGTCGAAGGCCATGGCCCGGGTCGCGCCCAGGTTCTCCAGATGCACGCCCCCTTTGATGAGCACGCCATTGCGCGCGGCCTGGCCGATCCCGGCCAGAACTGCGGCGGGGGCGCCCAGGGCCAGCGCGCAGGGGGAGGCCGCCACCAGCAGCAGCATCCCCCGGTAGAAACTCTCGCTCAACGGCATCCAGCCCAACAGGGGGGGGACGACGATGGTCAACAGGGTGAGGAGGAGAATGGTCGGCACCAGGCGGGAGGTAAAGCGTTCGGCGTAGCGCTGCGTGGGGCTTTGCTGGCTTTGCGCCTCGGCCACCATCTGCATCACCCGACTCAGCGTGTTGTCCTTGGCCAGCCGGGTGACCTCCACCTCCAGCGCGGCGTCCTGGTTGATGCTGCCGGCGAACACCTCGTCCCCTGGCCCCTTGGGCGCCGGCTGGCTCTCGCCGGTGATCGGGCTCTGATCGACGCCGCTTGCGCCGCTTAGCACGGTTCCGTCCACCGGGATGCGGTCGCCGGGACGCACCACGACCACGTCGCCGATCTGCACCCTTTCCACAGGTATCGACTTGATCTCCCCCTGGCGTTTGACCTGGGCGGTCTTGGGCATCAGCTCGCCCAGCGCCTGCACCGCGTTGCGGGCATGGTCCAGGGCGTAATGCTCGCCGGCGTGGCCCAGGGAGAAGAGGAAGAGGAGGAACGCGCCCTCGGCCCAATGGCCCAGAATGGCCGCGCCCAAGGCCGCGGCCAGCATCAACACGTCGGTGTCCAGCTTGCCCTTGAGCAGGCCAGGCAGCGCGTGGGTGGCAATGTCATAGCCGCCCGCCAGATAGGAGAGCAGGAAGAAGAAGGTGGCCAGTTGGGGGGACATGCCGAGGAAGGTTTCGCCCACCCAGCCGATCAGCAGAAAGAGCCCCGCCAGGCCGACCAGCAGGTAGGTCCACCGCTCTTGCAGCCAATGAGGCAGAAAGCGGGGCGCGCCGGGGTGGTCATGCTCCTCTTGTGCCTTCGGCGCGGCCCCGCCGACGCCGTAGCCCATGCGGTGGATGGCCGCGGCGATGTCGGATGCCGTCAGAAGCTGGCTGTCATAGGCGACGAAGGCCAGCCCGGCGGCGTAGTTGACCTGGGCATGGAGCATGCCGGGCAGGCCAGCCAGCACCTCGGTCAGGCCGGTAGCTGCGTCGGCGGCGTCCATGCCCAGGAGGGGGAGCGTCTCATGGCGATAGCGGTCGGTGATCTCTGCCCCTGCCCGCCGGGCCAGACGCTGGATCTTCTGCAACGACACCAGGTTGGGGTCGAAGTGCAGGCACAGGCAGGCCGTTCCATTCTCCTGCGTGATGTGCGCCATTTCGACGCCGCGCGTTGCCGCCAGGCGATCGGTCAGGATCTGCACGCAGCCGTCGCCGGCATCCATGGCCGGCAGCAACAAATCAAGGTCAATTTGAGTTGTGTTCATGGGATCAGCAGAAGGGCGCTAACTGTGTTCGATGTGCGCCAAGCCCTGGCAGTAGAGGTCGTGGATATGTTGGTCGGCCAGGGTATAGAAGACGTGCTGGCCCTGCTTGCGCGCTGAGACGATGGCCAGGTTGCGCAGAATGCGCAGTTGATGCGAGATCGCCGGTTGGCTCATGCCCAGCGTCAGGCACAGATCGCCGACGCATAGCTCGGTGTGCGCCAACAGGCCGATGATGCGAATGCGGGTTGGGTCCGACAGCGCCTTGAAGAGGCCGGCTACCCGCGTGGCGCTGATGCCATCCAGCAGGTGTTCCTGGGCCGCCAGCGCCAGCGCATCGTTCTCGTGAACGTCGGTGCAGATGGTGATCTTGTCAGACACGGCAATGGTCTCCAAAAATATATAAGCAACTGTTTATATTCTATCCGGTGTGTGTTCGTAGTCAAGTTTCGGATGCTCGTGTCAGTCCCACCTGCAAGATTAGCACGGATATCCTGCCATAAACCGGTCGCTTGGAGAAATGACCGCGGCGCGCTTCGCCTTGCCAGCAGACTGTGGTACACTGCCGCCGCCCGGCATCTGTCGCCGGGTGCGAGCGTGTTGGTTGAGTAGGCCGCCGTATCGAAACCAACGCGCTCACACCCGACGGCTGAGTAGTTTCATTCCATGGAGCCAACCTGAGCGATCACATGGCTACAGCGCCTGGACAACCCGGCAAGCTCGGGCTGCTGCCTTCGGCATCGGGCAGCTACCTGCTGCTGCTGCACCTGCCAGCCAGCCTCGAAACGCAAATTGGCCGCCGCCGGCGGATCGTCTTCGCTGCTGGCCTCTACGGCTACGCCGGCAGCGCGCTGGGGCCGGGTGGACTGGCGGCCCGGCTGGGCCGGCACGCGGCCGGCGCCGGTCGCCGCCACTGGCACATCGACTATCTGCTGCCCCACGCCCGGCTGCTGGGCGCGCTGGCGCGTGAACACCCAGAGCGGCTGGAATGCGTGTGGGCGGCCTGGATCGCTGATCGCGGCCATACCTGCATCCGCGGCTTCGGCTCTTCCGACTGCGCCTGTCCCGGCCACCTTTTCCTGCTCGACGCCAGCGCCGGCGCGTTCATCGAAGAGGCGCAGCGCGAGCTGGCTGTTTCCTGGCATCCTGTGTGCGCAGTTTGATCCCGGCGCAGTTGCTTTGGCTCACGCAAAGGCGTAAAGATCGCAGAGGAGAGAGAGCTTGGCGTTCTTGGCGGTTTTGCGTGCGAAGATGAACTGCTGCGTTGGCTCACGCAAAGGCGCAAAGATCGCAAAGGAGAGAGCTTGGCGTTCTTGGCGGCTTTGCGTGCGAAGATGAACTGCTGCGTTGGCTCACGCGAAGGCGCGAAGACTGAAAAGACCTATGGAGGATTGGACGATGGATACCCTCACACCGGACAGCTATGAAGTACATGACCCCCAGGCGCTGGCGCAGGCGCGGGCAATCCTTGACGCCTGCCAGGATGGACGCGCGATGCAGGAATCGGTGACGGCCGCGGTGCGGCGCAACGAGACCTGGCGCGGGCAGCAGTGCATCAACCTGTTGGCGCCGGAAGCGCCCACCAGCCCAGCCGTGCGCGCCCTGCTGGCCTCGGAGATCGGCACGCGCGCGGCCGAGGGCCACATCGGCCCGGTCAACCGCTGGTTCGCCGGCACCCGCCACATCGACGAGGTGGAGGCGCTGTGCGTGGAGCTGCTGAAGCGCGCCTTCCGCTGTCGCTACGCCGACCACCGCCTGGTGGCCAGCATGATCGGCAACCTGGCCGTCTACACCGCGCTGACCGAGCCGGGCGACGTGATCATGAGCATCGCCCAGCCCTTCGGCGGCCACTCCAGCAACCGCTGGGATGGCCCGGCTGGCGTGCGCGGTCTCAAGGTGGTCGATGTGCCCATGGACCCCGTCGAGCTGACCGTTGATCTGGACCTCTTTCGCCGCGTGGCGCCGCTGGTGCGGCCCAAGCTGGTGGCGTTGGGCGCATCCATGACCCTCTTCCCCTTCCCGCTGGCGGAGATGAGCGCGGTCGTGGCCGAATGGGGCGGGCGGATCTTCTTCGACGGCGCGCATCAGATCGGGCTGATCGCCGGCGGGCAGTTCCAGGACCCGCTGCGCGAGGGCGCGGCGGTGCTGACCGGCTCGGCCGGCAAGACCTTCAGCGGGCCGCAGAGCGGCATCATGGTCTGGGACGATCCGGCCCTGACTGAACGGCTGACCCACGCGGTCTTCCCGGTGCTGGCCGCGACGCATCAGGTCAACCGGGTGGCGGCGCTGGCTGTGGCCGCGGCCGAGATGATCGAGTTCGGCGCGGTCTACATGGCGCAGATCGTGGCCAATGCGCAGGCGCTGGCCGCGGCGCTGGAAACGCACGGCATCCCGGTCATCGGCGCCAGCAAGGGCTACACCCGCACCCATCAGGCCATCGCCAATGTGCGATCCTTCGGCGGCGGGCTGGACGTGGCCCACCTGCTGGCGCGCGCCAACATCATCGCCAACAAGAACCTGATCCCCGGCGACACGCCCGCCGACTGGGACCGACCGGGCGGGCTGCGCATGGGAACCATCGAGGTGACGCGGCTGGGCATGGGCCCGGCCGAGATGGCGACCATCGCCGACTTCATGGCGCGCGTTTTGGTGGCGCGCGAGTCGCCCGACAGCGTGGGCGAGGATGTGATCGAGTTCCGCCAGGCCTATCAGACCCTCTACTACAACTTCGACCACCCCCTGCCGGCCGCGTAGGCATGGGCGCTGCTGGCCATGCCGCGCCAGGGGCCGCAGTCGGGCGTTGAACAGTCGCTGTTGCCACTCAGTCGTCGATGGCTGAGCAGGAGCAGCGATTCCAAACATGGCGGCTGCCAAGCTGGAGTCGAGCCTTCAGGCGGGTCAGCGCGCTCAAGTCGCATCGTCCAGACCCGGCTAAAGCCTCGACTCCGTGCCAGATTTAGAATCGCTGGAGCAGTAACTGGTCACTTTGCAATAACCTGCGCCGCGGCTATAATGACCGCGACGCCCGACGCCCCGTTGCGCGCCGCTTTCTGGATCAACCTCTTCATCTGAAGGTACACCGCCTATGAACACAGCACTTCTTGCCCAACTTCAGGCTGCCCAGTCGGCCCTGGAGCCGCAATACCACGCCCTGCACAGCGCCGTGGCCGCGCTCAAGCGCGCGGCCGCGCTGGCCGGCGAGGAGACTCTCGACGCCATCGCTATGCACAAGCACCTGGCCAAGCTGCAAGAAGCTGCGGTGGCGTTGAACGATCCCACGCTGGACGAGGCGGCGGCAGCTTTTGCCGGCCAGACGCAGGAGGGCCTGGACAGCCTGGCCTTCGAGTTTGCCCGCGATCTGAAGCATGTCTTCGAGCGCCGCGGCCAGGAGGTGCAGGGCCGGCCCCCGACGCTGGTGGTCGATTCGCTGGCATTGCAGATCGACATGGGCGCGCGCAAGGCGCAGTGGTTCTACGGCCGCGAGGCGCTGACCAAGCCGCTGCCGCTGTCGCTGGACGCACTGGTCAAGAGCTATGACCAGCAGCGGAAGGCGGTCATGCAGCGCCCCGTGGATGTGTCCGCGTTCGTGGCCGAGCTCTATCGGGCCTGGCAGGATCAGTTGGCCAAGCGCCAGAAGCCGCCGGCCGGCAAGCGCATCAACGTCGTCGAGGTCTACAGCCAGATGACGCTCAACCGCCAGTCGGCCCGTTTCTGGAACAGCCCGGCGCGCAGCACCTTCAAGGACTATGAGCGGGCCCATTTCGTGTATGATCTGACGCTGGCCCAGGCCGCGCCCACCGTCGAGGCCGACGGCAAGATCCAGCACCTGCGCCTGGGGGTGGCCACCAAGAGCCAGGCCGACAATCCCATGCGCAGCATCTGGCTGCCGCAGGGCGCGCTGGACGGCGAATACTACTCAGACCTGACCTTTGCTGCGGAGTAACCCATGCCACTAACCCCCTCCCTGGCCCGCCAGATCGTCGAGGTGCTGGGCAGCAGCGGCACGCCGCCGGCCAAGGGCGTGCAGTATTTCAACGCCGGCAATCAGTCGCTGCTGGAGGCGCTGGACCAGTTCTATTTCTCCTCCTACCTGCAAGACGGCGGCGCGGCCTACAAGATGGTCATCGGCGACTACGGCAGCGGCAAGTCGCACTTCCTCTACTGCCTGCGCGATCTGGCCTGGGAGCGGGGCTTTGCCGTCAGCAAGGTGGACCTCAGCCCGGTGGAGACCCCCTACAACGACCAGCGCGCGGTCTACGCAGCCGTGGCGCGCAACCTGATCTGGCACGAGGCGGATGAGGCTGCCAGCGACGAATATGGCCTGCCGCGCTTTCTGGAGGGCACGTTGCAGCGCGTCGTGGGCGGGCCGCTCAGCCTGGAGACGGCCGGCCACCCCAACTACCGCGCGCTGGTGGACACGCTGGAGCTGGCCACGGTGGACAGCCTGGCCTTCAAGAACGCGGTGCTGGCCTGGTTCGATGCGCTGATCCGCGACCAGGAGGAGCGGCTGGAGAGCCTGACCCGCTGGCTGATGGGCGTGGCCACCACGCCGGAGGACACCAAGGTGCTGCGCGAGCTGGGCGTGGCCGGCAAGATCAGCAAGCCCAACGCCTTTCGCATGTTGCGCTCGCTGGCCCAGGTGGTCCGCGCCCTCTCCTACAGCGGGCTGATCCTCCTGTTCGACGAGGTGGATCGCATGGCCAGCATCGGCGGCAAGGCTGAGAAGCTGGCCACCGACAACCTGCGCGAGGTGATCGACCGCTGCCGCGATGAGCTGCCGGGCGCGATGTTCGTCTACGCGGTGCCGCCTCAGTTCATCAACGACGTGGTCCCCCGCTACCCGGCCTTGCAGCAGCGCATCCGCACCCCCGGCCGCTTCAGCCGCATCAACCATTTCAGCCCGCAGATCAGCCTGGATCACCTGGATCTGGCCGAGAACGACCTGCTGCTGGCCATCGGCGAAAAGCTGATCCCGATCTACGAGCTGGCCTTTGGCGCGCAGTTGGATCACAAGGTGCAATATGCCAACGCCGCGATCCTGGCCAACGTGGCGCGCGATGTCTTCCTGGACATCAGCCACCGCCGGCTCTTCGTCAAGGCCTTTGTCAGCGAGCTGGCGCGCCAGCACGCGACCGGTGAACATGTGCTGGCCGAGGAAGAGGCGATCGCCATCATCCGCGGCCAGGTGGATGATCTGAGCGGCGGCGAGACGCCGCCGTATTGACGCTCGGAGCCTGCCAATGGTTAACGCTGAACGGGTAACGGTTAATGGGTAATCTCAGAGGCATCGGCGACACGGTTGAGCATCCGCAGTTTGGGCGCGGGGTGATTGCCGCGGTCTATCGCAACGGCAGCGAGTGGCTGGTGCGCTTCGACGGCGGGCTGCGCTTTCGCCGCCCGCGCCAGGAGTTCGTGGGAGAAGGCGCGGCGCGGCTGGCGCCGGCTGCACCGCTGCCCGGCCTGGACGCAGAGCCCATGCCCCCCGATCAATACCAGGCGCGCCAACTGCTGGAGGCGCTGCGGGTTGGCGTGGCCCCGGCGCAGCACATCAAGGCGCTGACCATCGGGCTGGAGGAGGAGCGGGCCAGCCTGACCTCCGGACTGGCCGCCGCGCACAGCGAGGGGGGCGCGGTGCGGGCGGTGATCGGCGAGTACGGCTTCGGCAAGACCCATCTGGTGGAACTGGCCGCGCAGGAGGCGCTGGAGCGCAATTTCCTGGTCGCGGCGGCCAGCCTGGACCTGGGCGAGACGCCGGCCCACCGCGGCATCGCCATCTACAGCAGCTTGCTGCACGGCCTGCGCTACCCCGACAGCGACGAGCGCGGCATCGAGCCGTTGGTGGAGAAGACGTTGGCCGCGCCGCGCTGGCGCGAGCAGCTCTGGACCGCCACATCGCTGCAAAACGATCCGCTGGACACGGGGCTCTACGCGATCCAGAGCACCTCCTCCTCGCGGCAGCGCAAGGCCTGGCGCGAGTGGCTGATGGGCGGCCGGCGCACCCCGGCCATGGCCAAAGCCATGCCGCGCGGGGTCAAGTTCCCCAGCATCTACACCGTGGGCCACAACGGCCGGCAGATGGCCTATCTGCTCAGCGGCGTCAGCGTGCTGGCCCGGCTGGCCGGCTACAGCGGGCTGTGCGTGCTGATCGACGAGGCGGAGAGCTACTCGCTGCTGGCGGCCTATCAGCGCCCCAAGGCCGACGAGTTTTTCAGCGCCGTGATCTACGCCGCCCTGCAAGGGCGCCAGACGCGCATCACCGCCGACATGCTGCCGCAACACCGCTGGCGCGATTACCCGCCGGCCTACGACGATCGCCAGTCGCTCTTCTTCCTCTTCACCGTCACCCGCAGCGAGAACCGCCTGCCGCTGGAGACCTGGCTGGACGAGGGCCATGTGCTCAACCTGGAGTCGCATCATTCGGCCCAGGAGATTGGCCAGTTCATGCAGACCATGATGAACTATCACGGCCAGGCCTACGGCTACGAAGTCGGCGAGCGGCAGCGCCAGGTACGCCGGGCCGCGGCCGAACATCTGGCCCTGGGCACAAAGAGCGGTCGCCTCAGCATCCGCGGCGTCGTGCGGCTGACCGTGGAGCTGTTCGATCTGCTCTATCTCTACCCCGACTACGAAGTGACGACGCTGCTGGATGAGCTGCGGCAGCAGATGCGATGA
>Ga0209605_1000692_pt1 | contig 41111 bp, 38 predicted proteins | sample AD_UKC035_MetaG_FD_184408 | JGI IMG/M metagenome (GOLD analysis project Ga0209605, IMG submission 184408) | Active sludge microbial communities of municipal wastewater-treating anaerobic digesters from USA - AD_UKC035_MetaG (SPAdes) (version 2) | ecosystem: Engineered > Bioreactor > Anaerobic >...
TGGTATCGGTTTTTGTATTTTGCCCCTAAATCTCCCGGATAGCATGAAAAAATACGCGTATACCATTTTCATTGTATTTGCAGTCATTGTCGCTTACTTTTTCCCCCAGTTGTTCATTGAAGTGAACGGCGTCAAGCTGACCACCCTGGTACTGCCCATGCTCCAGGTGATCATGTTTGGCATGGGGACCACCATGACTACCGAGGATTTTATGGGGATTATTAAAAATCCCAAAGGGGTTTTTATCGGGCTGGTCTGCCAGTTTTCGATCATGCCTTTTGTCGGACTGGCCCTGACCCTGATTTTTAAATTTCCCCCCGAGATCGCGGCCGGCATCATCCTTATCGGAAGCAGTCCGAGCGGGCTGGCTTCCAACGTGATGGCTTATATCGCCAAGGCCAATGTACCGCTTTCCATCACCATCACCTCCTGCGCCACCCTGCTGGCTCCCTTCCTGACCCCCTTTTTTATGAAAACACTCGGGGGCGGATATATTGAAATCGATTTCTGGAAAATGATGTGGGACATCACAAAAATCGTGATCCTTCCCGTAGCCCTTGGTTTTCTCATTAATACCTATCTCAAGGTGGTAGCCCAGAGGCTGCAGAAAGTATTGCCCCTCTTGTCCATGGCGGGCATCGCTTATGTAATCGTGGTGGTCACGGCCGCAGGGCACGATTCCCTCGTTACGGTCGGCGGCATGTTGTTGATCGCTGTGCTGCTGCATAATTTGTCCGGTTTTTTCCTGGGCTACAATCTGGCCAGGTTGTTCAAACTGCCGGTGCAGGATTGCAGGACGGTGGCCATAGAAGTCGGACTGCAAAATGGCGGACTTGCTTCCGCTCTGGCCATCCAGATGGGAAAAGGCGCTACGGTCGGGCTTGCAGCTGCCCTCTTTGGCCCGCTAATGAATATCACCGGTTCCCTGCTTGCGAGTTACTGGAGCAAGAAATAACGGATTATAGCCGGAGGATGGCCCGTTGAAGGGCCTGGTTAAATTCCCGGGGTTTTTCTAACATGGGATAATGGCCGGTGCCTTTCACCGTATACAGTTTTACCCCTTTTGCACAATATTTATTCAGGCTTTCGAGGTCTGTAGGGAAGACATCTGAATTCACCAGGCAGAGGGGCACCTGCAGTTGTTGCATCATGGCCTGTTCGGCCTGGGCCATTTTTGTCATGCCCATCAGCACTTTCACCGCAATGACCGAATCGGCGGCAAATACATCATTCATAACCCTCTGTACAATGGAATCCGGTGTGGAAGGCTGGAACAAATTGGTTTTCATGGTTTTGACCACGGTGGAGTCGAAATCCTTCAGCATCATTGCAAAAAAGCCCTCCGCCTCCGCGACCTGGGCTGAGTCCATGGGGCCGCCGGGCTGATGAAGATTGTCAATGCCTATAAGGCCAATGATGGGTTCGGGATAGATAGTAGCCACCCGGAGAATCAGGTCCCCCGACATGGAGTGCCCTACCAGGATCACTTTTTTGAGGTCCAGTTGATCCATCAGTGTTTTTACATCCCCGGCGTATTGGTCAAAGGTCCAGTCGGTACGGTCCTTTCCGGACTGCCCAAAGCCGGGCAGATCGATCGCCACCACCTGGTATTGAGGACAAAAAGCATCCAGCTGGGCTTTCCAGTAAGATTTGTTGATCCCCCATCCGTGTATAAACAGGAGGGTGGTATCTCCCTGTCCGCAACGGTAGTAGGACATCTTCATCCCGGGTTCGAGAGAGACCTGCCCTTCCGTGAAATCCGGAGCTGACTTTTTGCAGGACGCCAAAGAAAGAACGGCCAGGAGATAAATGGGAATATTCCATTGCATAAACGAAAACTTTTAAGAATACCGGATATCAATAAGCCCTCCGGATATCTTTGTATAAAAATACGATATGAACCTTCATTTTTTATTCGCCTTATCCCTGATTGCGGCATGCCATACTACGGGGCCCAAAGTGCCTTCCGATGATCATGACCTTTCTTCTTCGCAGGACAGCGCGAGGGCCGCGTCCTGGGGAGCAGACCCTTATGGCATGAAGCAGTATGTGCTGGTCTTGCTCAAGGCAGGACCGAACCGGTCGCAGGATTCCCTTACCCGGGCGAACCTTCAAAAAGCCCATATGGAAAACATCACCCGTCTTGCAAATGAAGGAAAACTGATCCTGGCCGGTCCGATGATGGATGACGGGGAGATCCGCGGAATTTATGTCTTTGATGTGCGCAGCCTCGAGGAAGCCAGGGCTCTCACCGAAACCGATCCGGCCATTCAGGCAGGTTCCCTGGTGCTCGAAATGCACCCCTGGTATTGTACGGCCGCACTCATGGATCTGCCCCGTTTACATAAACTGATCGCTAAAAAGGATATATGATGCTCATTGGGCTTTATCCAGGAATTCGTCCTGATAATGGCCAATATGTCTTTTGCTTTCTTCAATCCTTTTGCGATGATGGAAATAACTGATCAGACCAAGCCCCAATATGATTCCGGAGGCGACAAAAAATCCCAGTTCCAGATACCAGCCGTTTTCAATTCGAAGCAGGTTCTGAATACTGAGGGCTGCGACTACAAAATAGAGGGAGGTGCGGATATAGGCTAAAAATGTAGTTTGGTTGGAAAGGGCGGTCCTTTGAAGGGCCAATTTCTCCCGGAGGATCAGGTCTTTGTTGAGGTTTTTTTCAATATTCATGGGTTTCCGGTTTCTGTGTTTTATTGTTCAATTGAGTTTAGCTCCCCCGGGACTTCGTGACAAGTTGCTTCAAAATTAATCCTGTATTGACCAGGGTGAGGGTCAGAAATACCGGGATAATAAAAACAACGGGAAAAATGGAATAGCCCAGGAGACCCATGGCAATGATTTTGGCCATCAGGGCGGTCAGCAGGATCGATAAAAACACATAATATACCGGGGTCAGCAGGTCGCCGGTCTTTTGTTTTTTCCAAAAAAGCCAACCCAATACAAAGGCCGAGGGCAATAAAATGGCCAGGTCAAGCCCCTGCACGACAAGGGTGGTATAGTGCCGGGTTTCCATGGGAATAAGGGTGCCGTCCATCAGCGGAGGAACGACGATTCCCATCCAAAGCAGGGCTATGGCCAGGGCATTAAACATCAGAAACCCACCGGTAAACTTCCTGTAAGGATAGGACTCAAACCGGTTTGTCAAGGGGCGGTCCATGGCGTTTAATGAAATGATAAAAGCAAAAAAGGAAGAACCCAGGAGGGCCGCATACACAAGAAACAAACCGTTGTACATGGCCATCATCAGGTAAAAAAGATAGGTGACCAGGAAATAAGCCAGGCAACCGGTGTGCAAGACCCTGTATGCCAAAGAACCTCTCCAACTTTTAAATAGAGAAACCAGGAGAAGGGGCAGGGCGATAAAAAGGGTTACATAATCCTGGGCTATTCCCTGGGGAGCGACTTCGGCGGACATGTGGCGGTATATCCCCTTGCCATAGATCATCACCGTCTGGCCTCGGATGGAAAGGAATTCATAGGGTCCCGGCCCCTCTGAAAAAAATATGGAGGATACGGTAGCCGATGCCGCCATGACGGCAATGCTAAAAGTGAGAAGGGTGACCGCATTTATCTTTTTCACCGGGATTTTAAAATTATCAGCCAGGACTTTGTCCGCTTCTGACCAAGGGCATCCTTCGGCCTGACCTTACTCACCGGGCCCTTATTCCTTTTTTAACAAATTTGAGAGATGTCTGAACGGGTTCGGATCGCGATCTGGATTTCATTATTGGGATTTATCCTTTCCGGACCGGTTGGATTGGTTTTAGTAACTTGGTTCGGGCCACAGCCCGAATGGACCTCGGCGGTTATTTTTGCAGAGCATTACCGGGAAATACAGGCCCTGCCCTATTATTTCGGTTTCTTCCTGATCGGGGGAATGGTAATGTTGGTGCTGGCCCATTTTTTGGATTACCGGCAGAAGAAGGACCCGATCGCCTGGAAACCGGGCCTATCCCTGGGGCTTGTCCTGGTTTTTGCCACCCTGATCACTTTTAATTATATCTGCCAGACCACCTTCGTCCGCCAGATGGCAACTCATTATCAACCCCTTTACGAACCGCTCCTGGCGGCCTTTTCCATGTCCAATCCCTTTTCCCTGGCCTGGGCCATTGAAATGTGGGGCTATGGCATTCTCGGTATTTCCCTTTGGCTGCTCTCAGACCAGTACCGGGAAAAAAACAGGTGGATCCCGCCTTTGCTCCTGCTCAATATGATCCTGAGCCTGGCCAGCCTGGCCTGGACTATCGTGGATGCCCGTTGGGTGCTGACGGGAGTGGGCCTCGGCCTGTATTTAGCCTGGAATGTGCTTATGATCTTGATTCTGGCAATGATATTAAAGCAGTCCGGTAAATTTTCCTCCACATGAGAATCCTGCTATTTATTCTTATTCTGGTTCATGGATTGATCCACCTGATGGGCTTTACAAAAGCCTTTCAACTGGCAAGGCTGGACCAGCTTTCGATGCCTGTTTCCCGGTTCTCCGGATTGATCTGGGGCTTAAGCGCCTTCCTGCTGGTCGCGGCAGCTGTTTTATACCTGTTCTGGTTGAATGCCTGGTGGATCCCCGGTACCGTAGGGGTTTTGTTATCCACAGGCCTTATCCTGAATTACTGGAAGGACAGCAAGTGGGGCATGATCCCAAACCTGGTCCTGATGACCGTGTTGTTTGTAGCTGTTGCGGGATATTTTTTCAGACACCGTTTTGTGAAAGACGCGCGGCATGTCCTTTCAACCCTGGACTCCCGCCCGGGAAACCCTCTGACACTGGAAGACCTGGCCGGGCTCCCTGATGCAGTGAAAAACTATATTGTGTATTCCGGCACGGTGGGAAAACCAAGGATTCAAAGTTTCCGGGCTGTGCTGGACGCACAAATCAGGGCGGACCGGAATGCAGCCTGGATTCCGCTTGAAGTCGAACAATACAACCGTATCGGGCCGCTCAGCCGCCTGTTCTTTATGAACGGTAAAATGAAAGGTTTGCCGGTTTCCGGCTACCACCGGTTTAAAGACGGGCATGCCACCATGGACATCCGCTTGTTTTCCCTGTTGAAGGTCCAGCGCCAGGAAGGGAAGGAAATGGATATTGCCGAGACCGTAACCTTTTTCAATGATCTTTGTATCCTGGCCCCCGGAGCCCTTATTTCAAAAAAAATAGAATGGGAGGAAATCGCCCCCCTGCAGGTTAAGGCCAAATTCACCGAAGGCGGAACCAGGATTGAAGCCCTTTTATTTTTTAATGAACAAAATCAGCTGATTTCATTTGAATCCGAAGACCGGTATTATATTTCAAAGGAAACAGGGCCGGGAAAGGTCCGGTGGGTGACCCCGGTATCGGATTATAAGGATTACCATGGTTACCGGCTGGCCTCCAGGGGAGAAGCGATATGGTATTTGCCGGACGGACCTTTGGCATACCTCCGCGTTGAATTAAGGGACCTGAGGTATAATTCCCCGTATCATCCGGTCTCCCGGGAAGACCTATAAGGTGACTTCCCGGTCGCCTCTTAATTCGCTTTTCCGTTGAAAGAGGTAATAATAAGCCAGGATCAGCATACCGATGGCAAAGGGAATCACGGATAAATGCCTCCCGTCCACTCCTTTCCAGATCTCCTGCTCATCGATACCCATGAATTCAACGATCATCCAGGTGCTGTTGGCCGTGATCCAGAAGATAACCGCCAGGTTGTGGGCCAGTTCGGATTTAATGCTCCGGTTTTTATGGGTGATGTAGATGGCGACGAGCAGGGTGGGAAATATCATCAATACGCCCAAGGGCCTGAAATCCAGGCACCAGCTGATATCCTTAAATAACCAGAATACTATATGCATGTTTTCCAACCGCCTCAACCTGGAGGGGATGGAATAAAGAGAGGCGGCTTCAGCCATGTTTATTGAAAATTTGGGCGTGAATATAATACAGAGAGGTGGATGGTGGGTGGTCTTGGAGATTTGGCAGATCCGGCCTAACTTATCGTCTTAAGTCAAAACCAAATATGAAACCCGGTCCTTTTACAGCCTCTCGGCGGAATTTTCTTAAAACATCCGGATGGGCTGCGATCAGTCTCGGTTCCCTGCCAATGAAAACTTTATCTGCCAGAAAAAAACAATACGGCGCCCAGTTATTCACCATGCCCGGAATGGTCAGCAGGGATTTTCGGGGAACCCTGGAGCTGCTCAGTAAAATCGGATACCGGGAAATTGAGTTTTTCGGGCCCTACCCGTTCAGCGCTCCGGAAACCATTGAGTCCTGGAAGCCCCTGCGTGCCCAATTGGGTATCCAGGACAATGCCTTCTATGGATTTTCTGTGAAACAAACCCGCGACTTGCTGAAAGAATTTGGCCTCAGCACCCCCTCCATTCACCTGGACCTGGCTACTTTGCGGAAGAACCTAAAACCCATGTTGGATGCAGCGGCCGAATTGGGTGTAAAATACGTGACCAACCCCGCTCTCTGGGAAGAGGAGCGGCGGACCCTCGATGATTATAAAAAAAGGATTGATGAATTCAATGAATTCGGAAGACAAATGAAACCCTATGGAATATGGTTTGTCTACCACAACCATGGGTATGAAGAAGCGAAAAAAGAAGGAAAGGTCCCCTTTCACCTGTTGTTGGAGAATACAGATCCCGGCTTGGTAAAGTTTGAGCTCGATGTATTCTGGATGAATGCCAGCGGGGCCAGTCCTATGGACTATCTCAAAGCCTGGCCGGGCCGGTTTAAATTATTACATCTCAAAGACGCCTCTGAACCCATCCGTTTTTCAGGCGATGGAGGAAGCCCCGACCAGTGGATGAGCCTCTTCCCTAAAATGACCGATCCGGGGGATGGGGTATTCAATATTCCGGCCATTGTCCGTCAAGCCCTTAAATCCGGGGCGGAACATTTTTTCCTGGAACGCGATCTTGCACCCGACCCGGATAAAACACTCCGCCATTCATTTGAAAATTTACAAGCTATTGAATGGCCTGAGGATTAATTAGATTTTCACCAGCCCCGATCCATGACTGCAATAACCTACTTGAAACCCTCTTTGATCATTTTTTTGCTGGGTTTCCTGTCCTTTTCAATCCATTCTCAGAAAGCCATCCGTTTCGGTCAGCCCGGGTCCTACCTGGAGGTGGAGGATCATGCCAGCCTGCGGCTGCCGGTGATGACGCTTGAATGCTGGCTGAAGATCAACCAAACCGGCAACCCCGCTTTTGCCGACGGCGAACAAACTTTGTTTGATAAAAGAGGAAACGGAGGTGGTTTTAATCTCCGGCTTGCAGGGACCCGGTTTCCCCTGCCTGTATTTGGGTTTTTTGATCCGGAAGTACAGGGGCACCTCCCGGCTTTGATCAATCAAAAGAGATGGATCCACCTGGCTTATGTGCTTTCTTCAGATTCGGTCTTTATTTATCTGAACGGAAACCGGCAAACGGCTGTAAAAAAACAAGGCAATTACCAGGAAAATTCCGGGTCCGCCTTACGTATCGGGGAGTTTCTCGGCTATCCGGGAGCCTCTCTGGGCTTACAGGGAGATATGGATGAAATCCGGATTTGGAATCATGTCCGCAGTGCTGCCCAGATCCAGGCCGATATGCATAAAACCGTGCAAACCTCTTCCGGCGGGCTCAGGTTGTATTTGAATTTCGAGACGATCAGCAATCAAAGGATCCTGGACCAGAGCGGCAATGGGAATCATGCAAAAGTCCAGGGCAACGCCATGCTGATTGATTCCAAAGCGCCCATCGGTTATGTCCCGCTGCCTGCGCCGGCAGGATTGAGAATGATTGGAGCAACGGCAAATATCCTGCTGGAATGGGAACCCGTCCAGGGCGCTTCCGCTTACCGGATCTACCGGAGTGAATCCCCTGAATTTTCCACTGAAGACAGTCCGGTGTTTGCTGCCGTGGGGAACACCGGGACTTATACTGACGTATCCGCCCAAACCGGTAAAACTTATTTTTATACGGTCACGGCCGTCGATGCTAACGGCAGGGAGGGCCTGGCCGGGGCCGTTGCTGCGGCAAGGAGGATTTTGCCTGAAGACTATACCACGGGGGTCTATTATTATCCCTGGTATATTCCTGAGGAAAATCATCACCCCTGGCCGGAACAATACATCCGTTATTTTCTTAAACCCGCCCAAGCCCCGCTTCTGGGACATTATTCGGTTAAAAACCCGGAAACGGTGAAAAAACATTTCCACTGGATGACCGCTTCCGGGATCGATTTTATCGTAAGCAGCTGGTGGGGGCCTTCTTCCTTCGAAGACCTGGTATTGAAAAACACCCTGCTTCAGCAACTGGAATCGTCGTCATTAAAATTCTGTGTTTATTATGAATCCGCCATCCTGGGATTTGGCCCCAATGGCATTGATATCAGCGGAAACAAGGAAAACGACCTGCTCGACCATTTTAACTACCTCGAACAAACTTATTTCAAATCCCCGGCCTACCTGCGCATTGATAATAAGCCCGTGGTCTTCCTTTACCTTGCCGGCATATACTCCGGCAATTATCTCCAGGCCTTTCAAAAGGTACGTACGGCCATGGCTTCCAAAGGGGTCTCGCTTTTCCTGATCGGCGATGTGGACGGCTGGACCCAAACGGATTCGGTCCGGCTCAGTTTCATGGATGGCATCTCCCCCTATGTCACCCTGGGCAAAACGGGATACCCGGTGGAAACCAATTTTCCCGCCGATGTATCCATGGCCCACTACCACAGACAGCAGGAGTTGATCAATTACAATAAACTCTACATTCCCAATATCACTCCCGGATTCAATAATATCTGCGTACCCTGTGATAAAGGATTTAACTGGCCAAGGCAAATTTCTTCAACGGCGCCCGCCGAATCCACCCTGGAATACGCGATCAAAGCGGCCCGGCCTTTTATTGACCCGGCCCGAAAAATGATCCTCATCACCAGTTGGAATGAATGGCATGAAGACAGCCAGATCGAACCCACCGTTACTGCTCCCCCCACCTCCCTGGACAACAGCCCGGGCGGCATGGGTTATACCCGTGGTTATTCCTATGCCGGCTATGGATTCAGGCCCCTGAGCCTGGTAGCCGAATTGTTGGGTAATCAGAAAATGGTGGTGCCCGTAAATACCATCCCCGCAATAGCTCCGGGATTTAATATTTATCCCTCTCCGGCCCGGGATAAAATCGTGGTTGAATTCTATCAGGCTTTAAAAAAGAAAACAAAGATCCGGATTACCGACTTGCAGGGAAGAACCCTTTCTGCGGCAGCGGATCCCTTGAATCCTGTTGCAGAATTCAAATATGTTTATTCGATACAAAATTTACCCCCCGGTTTGTATACCTTTTATGCGGAGGGTTATGGCAGCCGGAAGTTTATAAAAGTGAACCAGGAATAAACTTCGATCAGGATCGCTGACCACTGTTCGCGGATTCCTCTAACTTCTTTCCTCTTTCCTCAACCCTCTTTCCTCAACCCTTAAAATAAACCCTACCCTGAACACATTGTCAATGTGAATGCCCGGATCGTCCTTCAGGATTTTTCTCAATCTCGAAATAAATACATCAAAGCTCCTGCCGAGAAAATAATCGTATTTGCCATAAACCCGGGTTACGGCATCTTCCCTTCGCACAATTTTATTTTGGTTGCAGGACAACATCAAAAGGATCTGGTTTTCTTTTTCCGTTAGTTTGATGGCTTTTGCCCCAAAAGTCAGTTCCTGCATGGAAGTATGAAAGGTAAATTGGCCGACCTGCATGGTTTCAGGTATATGTTCCTGTTGTTTTCTCCGGAGAATGACTTTCAGCTTACAGGCCAGTTCATCAGGGTCAAAAGGTTTGGTGATAAAATCTTCCGCTCCCAGTTCATAGGCTTTCAGTTTATCTTCCTTCAGGCTGCGGGCCGTAAGAAAAAGAAAGGGCAGTTGTTTAAACTGATTTTTGATCTGGCGCGCCAGGTTAAACCCGTCCAGGCCGGGCATGGCAATATCGAGCAGGCAGAGATCATAAGCCTGTTTACGGAGTTGGTCCAGGGCGGTCATTCCATCTCTTTTCCAGCTGACCTGATAATCCTCCGATTCCAGGTAATCCAGGAGCAAAGGGCCGAGCGAGGTATCGTCTTCCACCAATAAAATCTTATTCCTGTTCATGGTCATGCTTTCGGAAAATACATTTCAAAACAGGTTCCCTGGCTTGGTGCGGCTTCTACCCGGATCTGGCCCTGGTGGAGGTCCAGTATTTTTTTTACGTAAGCCAGGCCCATCCCAAATCCGCGGATAGGGCTTTCCGTGGCCCCTCCCCGGTAAAAGGGCTGAAATATCTTTTCGTTTTCTTCGGGCCGGATCCCCGGGCCGTGATCCCTCACCCGGGCGCACCATCCCTGGGCAAAAGGGAAAAAACCAATTTCGATGCGGGGCAGGGCAGGACTGTATTTCAAAGCGTTTTCAATCAGGTTGTGGAAGACGTTTCGCAGATGAAACCGGTCGCCCCGGATGTGGCAAGGTTGTTCGGATGTGGTAATTTCCACGGAGGCTTTTTTGTCCTGGATCTGCATACTCATGCCATCCACCACTTCCCGTGCAAGTTCGCGGAGGTCGACTTCATCCATTTCCAACCGGAAGTTTTCTTTCTCCAGGGTTGCCATATGGAGGACATTGTCCACCTGGTGGCGGAGATGGTCACATTGACTGTCTATGATGTTGAGATAGGTGGGGTCGGAACCGGATGTTGATTTTTTTTTCATCATCCGGGAAGCAAGCTGGATATTGGTAAGAGGGGTCCGGAATTCATGGGTCATATGGTTGAAAAACTGCAGATTGGCCTCGCTAAGCTTTTGCTGGCGGACCAGCCAGTAAGCCGCATAGATAAAAAGAGCACCAATGCCAAACAGGATCAGCATGGAAGCCGTGACCATCATGCCGTTCCTTTGATTGAAATAGTCCTTTTTGCCCTGGAAAATCAGTTGCAGCCAATGATCGTCCTTGGCCAGCAAGGGCATGAGGGAGCAGGAATAGGGTGGAGCCGTACCCGCTGCGGTATCCTGAACGGCAATATTGACCTCGAAAGGAAGGTCCACCTGGTAAAATTCAAGTTTTGATTTCAACACGGATGAAAACAGGGAATCGGCAGCCAGGGCCTGAATTTTAGCAGAACAACCTTCCATGGAAAGACAAGTTTGACGGCAGTCTTCGCTTTCCGAAAGTTGTTCAATCGCCGAACACAGGGCCAGGTTCACCTTATTGGTAAATTGTTCTTCGATCAGGGCCTTGGAAGTGCCGATCCACCTCATTTGAAAAAAGATGAGCAAGATCAGGGCCAGGGCGGAGGCGGCAATGAGCGTGTAGACTTTCCGCATAATAGGATCTGTGATGTGGTGTAAAGGTCATAAGAATTACCTGATCTAAGACCGTGTTTAACAGCCGTTTAACAAGTGGCTAACAGGTCCTCACAAGTTTATCCGGCCTGCGGGCTGACTTTTGAACCCGTGATCAGTATGTATGAATCGGGGTGATTTATGGTCCTGATTGCCCGTATACCGGCGGACCCGGTAATTTTTTAAATCCTTTTTATTTATGAAAAAATTGATTTTGTTTTTACCCGTTTGGCTGGCTTTTGTTGCGCTTCCTTATCAATTGGACGCCCAATCCTGTTGCCAGGGCGCCGAAACTTCGGTCAAAAAAACTTGTTCGGTCAGCGCTTCCCAAACGTTGAAGCCGGAAACCCTTCAGGCTCCGGCAAGTCCAAGCGAGGCGTCCCAGGAAAAATCGTTTTCCCTGGTCAGCGCAAAACCTGTCCTTCACCTCTATTCTTCGCTTTTCGCTTCAGGCATAGCCGCCCTGCTCAGTTTAGTTGAGTCCTGCGATCCGGCCTGCTGCGACCCGGCGGATTGCGACCCGTCTCAATGCGATCCGGTGGACTGTTTGCCTCTGTGTGAGAAAAAGTAAAGAGAAGTCGGTTAGTTAGCAAGTTGGCTAGTTAGCAAGTAAATTAAGTGGACAAGGGGTCTTGTGGAACGCTCCCTATTCTATCGAACTTGCTAACTTGCTAACGGTTGATGGCAATATAAAAATGAGTCACTGAAAAGTGACTCTAAGATGCAAAAATGCCATTGGAAAAAGGGAGATACTTGTAACAGAAATTCTTGCAATGGACTTCAAAAAAAATTATTTCGGTTACGGGAAAGGGCGAATAAATTATTCTACGAGGACGGCAAGAGTAAACGTAGCATAAGCAGGAAGCTCAAAGTGTCTTTTAATTTTGTCCTTAAATGGACCAAGGAAAAGGGGATGAATTTTGGAGCCGACAAACGGGGATGGAAGAAGCATAGGACCAGGAAATGGGACGACCTGACGGGCAAGCGAATAGTTGAAATTTATAGTTCTTTAGAGGCCTGGGGAAGTTTTTTTATGGGCGCTACCGCTGTGGAGCTGGAATGGAAAAGGCGCTATGAGATCGCGCCCCCACCCATAAGAACCATTGGTTGGATCATGAAGGAAATGAGGTTGACTCGGCCGAATAAAAAACCCGTGGTCAAAGGTGCGACACGCTATCTGTGTTACCCGGAGCACAGCATTCATCACTATCCAGGGGGTCGGGTACTGGAAGTCGATTTCGTGGGAAAAAAATTCATGGCAGGTCGCACCTCCCCACTGCATTTTGCTGCCTGTTCGTTTAAATATGCTCCAAAACTACGTCACTATCAACGAATTAGGGGTGAAACAGCAGATGAATTAACGAAGGTATTAAAAGCGTTTTTTCTGAAATTTGAGCGACCTGCAGTAGTTAAAATGGACAACGGGTTCGCTATGTGTGGGAGTGCTCCACAGCCACATGTGCTGAGCAAGTTGCAACTATGGCTATTAGAGAAGGAGATATACCCTATGTATGCCGTACCTCGCCGACCATTCAGCCAGGCCTCCATCGAAGGAAACAATTCCGTATTCGGCCGGAAATTCTGGAATCGCTTTGTCTTTGACCATACGGAACAAATGGATCAGAAACTGGAAGAATTTAACCAGGCATCCATCCAGTATTACAGCTATTCCCCACCGGTCAGTCAGCAGCGAAAAAAATTCATCCCTCGAATCTTTTATTTAAGACAAGTCCGAGAAGACGAATCGAAAAAAGCCTTCATTGAAGTAGCGAACGACAAGGTAAGACTTCCTAAAAGCTATATCAATTACTTCGTTTTTGTTGAATGGAATCTGAAAACTGAAGAACTGACCATCTTCTTGGAAAAAGAAAAAAAACTGAGAAAAATCAAATCCATTATCTTTAAAATCAACCCAAAATCAAAGCTAAAACTTAACCGGACTGATAACATATTATAAAAAAATTGCTGACTCATTTTTATATTGCCATCAACCGTTAGCAAGTTAGCAAGTTAGCAGGTCTGTCTCGCTTCTCGCTTCTCGCTGCTCGCTGCTCGTAGCTCGCTGCTCGCTTCTGGCATCTCGTTGATTGGATTGGTAGCTTATCCATTATTTTCGCATCTGCAATACTTTAGTCATGCCGCTTTTTCATGCTTCCCTGATTTACACGAGCGAACACCCGGATCCCCTGGAGGGCCATGTACTGGAGACCGATGACAAGGGAAAAATATTAAATATCCTGCCCCTGGAGCGGGTGGAGGACAGGAAAACGCAAATCCAATTTATAGAGGGTATCCTGGTTCCGGGCTTTGTCAATGCGCATTGCCACCTGGAACTGTCTCATATGAAGAACATGATTCCTACCGGGACAGGCCTGGTGGAGTTTATAAAAAATATCGTCCGGCGGCGCAAAGAAGTGGACCGGCAGGGCATCCTCGAGGCGATCGCGGCGGGCGAACAGGAAATGATCGCAGGCGGGATCGTTGCGGTGGGAGACATCAGCAATGTGGAGGACACGTTTTATCAAAAATCACGGGGGCTTTTGAGGTATCATTCTTTTGTAGAGGCTTTCGACCTTCTCCAGGATGAAAAGGCGGAAGCCGAAATGGCCAGGGCATATGAAGTCTGGTCAAAACTTCATTGTCCACCGGGACATAAAAAATCCCTGGTGCCCCATGCCCCCTACAGCGTCTCCTCCAGCCTGTTTGAATTGCTTAGAACTCATCCGCATGAAGGGGAGAGCATCAGCATTCACCACCAGGAAACCCATGCGGAAAACCATTTTTTCCTGGAAAAATCAGGGGCCCTCATCGACTTCTACCAGACCCTGGGGGTATCTCTGGAAGCTTTCGAAGCCACGCGGGCGCCTTCCTCCCTCCAGGTGATCCAAAATATGAGCGCCGGGCGCAGGACCCTTCTAGTTCACAATACGATCAGTACTCCGCGGGATATCCGGTCTGTGGAGGAATGGAATGAGGAAGTGTATTGGGTCACCTGTCCGAATGCCAACCTTTATATCGAGAATCAACTGCCCCGGTACCTGCATTTTATTGAGCACGGAGCCAAAATGTGCGTGGGTACGGACAGCCTTGCTTCCAACTGGCAACTCTCCATCCTTGAAGAATTGAAAACCATTCAGCATTATCAGTCTTACCTGACTTTTGACCGGCTGATCCGCTGGGCCACGCTGAATGGGGCCCTGGCGCTTGGGTTTGAAAAAGACCTGGGTAGTTTTTCTCCAGGAAAAACCCCCGGCGTGGTTCAGATTCATCCTTTTGATCTTAGTCGGCGGCAACTCATGCCCGGGTCGAGAGCCAACCGTCTGATATAATCCCACTTGCTATGAACATTGCTTTCGTTACGGACCGGGAACATGACGATCTTACCCCGGATGACCGTCTCCTGGTCAACTGGTTTGCAAAGCAGGGTCACCGGGTCATTGCAGCCGTTTGGGACGACCCGGATATAAAATGGGATCCGTTTGATGCCATCGTTATTCGTTCGGTCTGGGATTATTTTAAAAGAATTCATGAATTTGACCGCTGGCTGGAAAAAATGGAAACGGTCAAGAAGCCCATTTTTAATCCGCTCTCGGTAGTCCGCTGGAATAAAAATAAAACCTACCTCGGGTGGTTTAAGGAAAAGGGCATTCTTATTCCGGAGGGAATCATCCGACCTCAGGGACATTCCGCTGATCTGAAGGGATGGTTGGAACAGCTGGGTTTTGAGAAAGCGGTGATCAAGCCCACCATATCCGGAGGAGCATACAAGACCTGGGTGACCACCCCGGATCTGGCGAACAGGCATCAGACGGCATTCGACGCTTTATTGAATGAACAGGATGTGATTTTGCAGAGATTTTCGGAAGAGATCGTAAGCCATGGTGAATTGTCCCTGATTTATTTTAACCGGAAATTCAGTCACGCAATCTGCAAAAAAGCGAAGCCGGGTGATTTCCGGGTGCAAACCCAATACGGGGGTCAATATCACCCCTACTTTCCGGAATATGAACTTTTCCTGCAAGTTGAAAAAATATTAGAACTGATCCCTGAGACCTTGCTTTATGCCCGCATCGATGGATACCTGGATGCCTGTAATCGTTTTGTGCTCATGGAACTGGAACTGATCGAACCAGCGCTTTTCCTGGACAGTCATCCGGATGCTTGTAGAAATTTTTATGAAGCCTTCACAGCAATGCTTATTTGATTGTCAAACGAAAACTGCGTTCAATACTTAATGTTTGGGAGGAGCTTAGCTCCGGCCTGGTAGAAAAATATTTTTGCCACGAAACTTGCGGCTGCCTTAAGTGATTGCCACTTGCTACGCTCGAGGCTGACGCTAAGTGACAACCACTTGCTTGCGCTCAGTGATTGCCACTTGCTGGGCTTGGGGCTGGCGCTAAGTGACAACCACTTGCTTGCGCTCAGTGATTGCCACTTGCTGGGCTTGGGGCTGGCGCTAAGTGACAACCCGCTTGCCTGCGCTCAGTGATTGCCACTTGCTGCGCTCGAGGCTGACGCTAAGTGACAACCACTTGCTTGCGCTCAGTGATTGCCACTTGCTGCGCTCGAGGCTGACGCTAAGTGACAACCGCTTGCTTGCGCTCAGTGATTGCCACTTGCTGGGCTTGGGGCTGGCGCTAAATGACAACCACTTTGCGATCAATAGATCAGTTTAAGGCAGGAGGGCACCAGCTCCACATTAAAATGTTCCGATATGCCGCGACCGTCCCCGTCGGTATGAAAATGCACCGGCCGGGAAGTCTTTACGTACATGCGGTTGGTTTTAAAAGAATTCCAGTAACGGCTCTTGTGGATCTTGCCGGCAATCACACGAAGGAAAAAACCGGGCAGGAAGGTATAGGGAACTTTGGAGATCATGGAAATATCAAGCAACTGGTCGTCGAGGGCCGCGAAAGGAGCGATGATGGCCCTGTTGCCATATTGGCTGGCATTGGCGATGGCGAGTTGGAAGACCTGTTCATGGAGGATCCGGCCATCGGTGTGGATTTCCATCTCAATCGGTTGATACGATTTGTATTCCTGGTTGATCAGTCTTATATAATTGGCCACGCCCCGCTTTCCATTCTGGCCGAAAAGGCTGGAGATATATCCGTCGAAACCAATTCCCGCGACATTGAAGGACCAGTGATCATTGATCAGGATGGCATCGACCGACTGGGTCCTGCGCGGGAGCAACCGTTCAATGGCATCGTTTATGTTTGCAGGCATGCCCAGGTGACGGGCCAGGCCATTGCCCGAGCCCCGGGGAATGATCCCCAGGATTGCTTTCCGGTGGACCAGGTGGCGGGCCAGGGTATTGACTGTACCATCACCTCCGACCGCCACAAAATTTTCCCGCCCCCGGGCTAAGGCCGTCTGGACCAATTCAGCGGTATGCTCTGCATTCTGGGTGATGTGGCATTCCGCGCTCATGGGGCGATCTTTGACAGCAGCCATGATCCGCGACTCCAGCTCCCCGCTTTTCTGCCTTCCGGAACTTTTGTTGATGATGAATACAAAATGGTCCACGGAGGGCAAAGTTAGTCAGTTAGTCAGTTAGCCAGTTGGCAAGTTAGTAAGTTCCTAAGTTGGACAGGTGTATTATCCGGGGGCTTTTACCTGTGGTATGAAGGTCTGTACAATAGGTCCCTCTGCCATATCCCGTAGGCTAAAACGATTTGAATTAACCGCTAAAGGCGCAGAGCTTGTGAAGCCTTTAAGCGATCCATTCACCTCAACCCATAATAAATCTCATTATTCCTCAGCATCTGTTTATAATCCCGGAGGGGCGGGAGATTTTCGTCAATCACCACGATTTCAATTCCCGCCATGGAGGCATAGTCTTCGAGGTCTTCGATGGTGATGTTTTGGCTGAAGCAGGTGTGGTGGGCGCCTCCGGCCAGGATCCAGGCTTCCGCTGAAGCTGCGAGCCCGGGTTTGGAATCCCAAAGCACCCTCGCTACCGGGAGCAGGGGCATTTCATGCCCGACGTCCACTGCTTCAACCTGGTTGACGACCAGGCGAAACCGGTGCCCGAGATCGATCATGGAGGCATTAAGGGCCTTTCCAGGGGCCCCGTCAAAGACGAGACGCACCGGATCTTCCTTGCCGCCAATGCTCAGGGGATGGATTTCACACCGTGGTTTTTGCCGGGTGATGGAAGGACAGATTTCAAGCATATGGGCGCCGAGCACCCGGGACCCTTGCAGGTCAAAATGGTAGGTATAATCTTCCATGAAACTGTTGCCTCCTTCCAGGCCCAGGGCCATCACCTTCATGGTTCGCACCAGGGCTGCCGTTTTCCAGTCTCCTTCCGCGGCAAAACCATAACCTTCGTGCATCAGGCGCTGGACTGCGATACCGGGCAATTGACTCAATCCGTGTAAATCCTCGAAGGTATCGGTAAAGGCGGTAAATCCTCCGTCGTGCAAAAAATGTCTCAATCCAGCTTCAATACGGGCCGCCTCAAAAAGGGATTCTCTTTTTTCCCCCCCGTGCCCCAGGCTTTGCATCAGGGTATAATGGTCTTCATATTCCTGAATGGTGTGGATCACTTCGCTTTCCGTGACCGAATCAATGTATTGGACCAGGTCACCCAAACCATAACCGCTGACCTCATATCCAAAACGGACCTGGGCAGATACCTTGTTACCTTCCGTGACCGCCACCTGGCGCATATTGTCTCCGAAACGCGCGATTTTCATGGTTTGACTGTCGGCCCAGGCTGCAGCCACCCGGGTCCATCGTCCCAGTTTCCGGATCACTTCTTCCTCTTTCCAGTGTCCAACGATCACCTTGCGTTCCAATTTCAAGGCGGAGCCAATGAAGCCAAATTCACGGTCTCCGTGGGCTGACTGATGGAGGTTCATAAAATCCATATCGATCGCGGACCAGGGAATTTGTTCATTGAACTGGGTGTGCAGGTGGACCATGGGTTTTTGAAGGGCTTTTAATCCGCGGATCCACATTTTAGCCGGTGAGAAGGTATGCATCCAGCAGATCAGGCCAATGCAAAAATCACTGGCATTGGCTTCCTTGACCACCTGGTAAATTTCTTCGGGGGATTTTACGACCGGCTTCGAAATAACTTGTACCGGGATGGGTCCCTGCTGATCCAGGAAATGGGCGATCTGTTTTACATGGTGGCCGACCTGGGCCAGGGTTTCCGGCCCGTACAAATGCTGGCTGCCGGTCACCAGCCAGACCTCAAATTCGGTGAGTGACTTGATCATGGGATGTAAGTTGGTAAGTTAACAAGTTGGTAAGTTGGCGAGTTAGTAAGTTAGTAAGTTAGCAAGTTAGTGGGTAAAGAGCCTCTTATCTCGTATCTCATATCTCGTATCTCATATCTCGCATCTCGCATCTCGTATCTCGCATCTCGCATCTGGGATCTCGAAACTGATCTCTCACAAATTCAATCTGAATGGTTTAATATTTAATAAAAGGAGTGTTAAAAATACCTCGGCTGTTCACAATCCTGAGAAAATATATCCCTGGGATCAATTCGGCGACATCGACCGTGTTCATGGGATTCCATGGTCCAAAATTTATGCACAACTTGCCATCCGCTGAGAGGATCTGGAGCCTGCCGGGTTGGTCTATCCCTTCGATCCGTATCCGCGCGGCAGAGGGATTGGGAAATACTTTTATAGGGTGGGATATCGTCTGTTTATAGGATACCGGGACATCCAGCACTTCTTCCACTTTTACCTGGGAGATGGTTATGCGGGATGGTTTATTTCCCAGATCAAAAACCAGGCGGGCCGCCGGATCGGTAGGGGAGGTCATGATAAAACTGTAGGTCTGTTCCGTTTCCGCTGTGTTCAGGGACAGGGATTTGTAGCCCGAATAACTTCCCCAGGGAGAAAAATTCATGCCGAGATAGTTTGTGATGGAAACCGGCGTATTGGAAGAAGCCTTGACGGTGACCAGGTAACGGCTGTCCTTTTTCAGCTGGATATTGTTCTGTACCAACTGGACATGCCATCCGGTGCCGCTGGTTTGAGTGACATCCACGATGCCCTGTCCACCCGTTCTCGACAAGCTTGCCGCCGCACCTCCCTGCACATAAAGGTTCCAGCCGTCTCCCGGGCCAAATCCGCTTTCAAAAACCTTTACCGTGGTTTGTGGTTTGGCGGGCAGCATGGGATCCTTTAACAGGGCGTCGGCCAGCCGGGTCAGGTATTGATTCGTGAACGGGTCAAAAATTCCGAAGCCGGCGCTCCACTCCCAATAAGCCCAGCTGAATCCCTGGGATTCAAACCAACGGGCAAGAAAATTGGTCCAGAGGACCCGGCTGTTCAGGTCCGCTTTTGAGTAGGCTCCGAATTCCCCGACGTGAATGGGTTTATTTATTGATTTGGCAAAATTGATCAGGTAAGCGAAGGAGCCGGTGATTTCATTCCGTTCCAGGGTGGTGTTTTCCCATTTGGTGCCCAGCCAGGGCGTGGAATTGTCCACCCATTCGGCTCCCTGGTGCGTAAAGGTGAACGGATCATAATAGTGCACGGTGATGATGATATTCTCATCTTCAGGTACCACCAGGTCAGGCACCCCGCCCAGGCCGCCCCAGGGAGCGATCCCCATGAGGACGGCCCGGTCCGGGTTGGTTTTCCGGATCTCCCCGAGCGCGTCTTTAAAGAACTGGTTCCATTTTTGCCCGGTCAGGTTGGTATTGGGTTCATTCAACACTTCAAAAAGCAATCGCTGATCATAATTTTTGAAATAATCGGAGATCTGGCCCCATTGGCTCAGGAACCTGGGTTTGACTCCTTCCGGATCCTGGAAGAGGGCCTCGTGGTGATGCATATTGATGATCACATAAAGGCCCTGGGACAAAGCCAGGTCAACCACATATTTGATCCTTTCCAGAAAGGAGGGCTGGATGGTAAAGGGCGCCGTTTGCAGGGCCCTTGCAGCGACATCCCAGCGGATCGGAATGCGTACGTGGTTGAAGCCCAGGCCGGCTATCTTTTGAAAATAATCATCCCGGAACGGATTGCCCCATTCCCCTTCCGCCGGGGCTTCGAACATATTGCCCATATTGATGCCCTTGCCCAGTTTTTGATTGAGTTCGTGGATGCCAAAGGTCTGTGCCGGTAACCCGGTTGATATCAAAAACAACTGGGCGATCAGTAGTATCTTGGAATTCATAGGACTAAAAATAGTGGATTTCTGGATGGGTGGTCTGGCCTCTGAAATTATGGCCAACTTGCGATTTCCTGGCTAGTCAGATGTCAGGGATTGGTAAATCTTTTTTTAAAGTATTGTGTCGTGACAATAGTTGAAATCCAGTGACCTAATATTCCAATTTCTCTTATTTTGAGCATTCTTTTCTTCAAGATTGGTTGTGTAAATATATTGCAGGAGAGCAACCTTAATCTTCTTGAACGGTCAACAAATTTTGATAGTTATATTTCCTGAAAAATTTTATTTTGATTTTCTCTTTGTTTATTTCTATTAATTCATTCTTAACCTCTATTCTTAGCCAATACTCTGGGTTTAAATCAGTAAATGAACTCAGCTTTAAAACTATTGTTGTATTTAATTTTCTTTCGCCAACTAAATACTTATAAAGATTACTGTCTTTCATCTCAAATAAATCAGCCAATCTCTTTTGGGTAATATTCAATGCGCTAAGATACATTTTGACAAAATCCAAAATATTTAATTTTTGGATTACATTTTCTGACTCAATGTAATCTTCAATTTTAAATTGTATTGACAAAAGTTCATTTCTTAGTTTCCGTTCTTTCGTCTGTTTATTGGATTGATCAATAATAAATTCACTAAGAGACTTGCTTTTTTCTTTATTCCAAAGGTCAGTTATTCTAACTTCGTTCCTTTTCATAAGTTTTTAATTTAAATATTTGTTTATAAGATTTTCACCCGCCTCAGGGGATATCACCATGGTAGTATCACCAAACTTTTGGGCTCCGTACTTTTTACAATAAACAGCCATGAGTTTTATTTCATCTTGTTTATCTTCTTCCAATACATCAAATGTCAACCAGCCTTTATAAGGTCCTTTTCCATGTATAAAACTAAGCCGGCAAGCGTATGCGATTAAACATCCTGCAACCCTATCAAAATGTTTCTTTTCACCTTTATTATGAGGAGCTATTTCGATATAGGCCATGTATGGTTCAATTGCATCTTTTAATTGGAAAATGATACAGCCCTCTATTTTATTTGGAGTATCTTCACACACCAGGATGTATGTTATTAAACCTCTTTTTTTAGAGTGGCTTTTAAAATTAAATTTCCATCCATCCGTTATTGAAGGCAAAGGAATCCCTTTCGGAAAATCAATTCTTGCAACCACTTCCTGGTGGTCACTAAGTCTAATGATTTTTACCTTCATCCCATAGTTAAAATTTATCAACAAAGATAATAATAATTGTACAAATTGTATAATTTTTTAAACAACCCAAATGGTTTTTTATGAATAAATTATAAATTGAAAGTACTCTTTTGGCAAAATTCTGGAACGCCTCAGTCAAAGATAGATGTAAGCAAGCCAAGATGGATTCGGAACTTCAAAACTTGAATTCCTCATTCCCATAATACCTCCCCTCCCCATGCTTCCTCTCGTAATGTTTCTGAATGAGGGTATCTTTCATGGAAGGCACTCCGGGCCTGATCTGCAAGGTCAGCCAGGCCATCCGGGCGATGGATTCCAGCACGGCGCTGTTGTAAACCGCCTTCTGTACGGTAGTTCCCCAGGTAAAAGGAGCGTGGCTGCCGACCAGGATCATTTCCACTTCTTTATAAGACCATTGGCGCTCCCGAAGTTCTTCCACGATCTGGTACCCGGTCATGTATTCATAATCGTCGTGGATGTATTCATCCTTCATTGGGGGAGCGCAGGGGATGTCCGTGGTCAGGTGATCGGCGTGGGTGGTGCCGAGGATGGGAATATCCTGAACGGCCTGAGCCCAGGCGGTGGCATAAGTAGAGTGGGTATGGGCTATACCCCCGATCCCTTCCCATTCTTTATACAATACGGCGTGCGTTTTGGTATCTGAAGAAGGCCGCAGCGTTCCATCCACCACCCTGGCTTCAAAATCCACGATGACCATTTGGTCCGGGGTTAGTTTTTCATAGGCGATCCCGCTGGGCTTGATGGCAAAAACCCCTTCCCTCCGGTCCACCGCGCTGGCATTGCCAAAGGTAAAAAGGACCAGGCCGAGGGCGGGCAATTGTTTATTGGCCGCAAAGGCTTCTTCCTTCAGGGCATCGTATTTGTTCATGGGTTTTGATGGATTTCATTCATGACATGGGATTCCATATGCCCGGCCAGGCTGCAATATTCCCGGTAGTATTTTTCATAAAGCCTGGCATGTTCGGGTACTGGCAAGTATTCCGCATCAAATCCCGATCCCATGTTCCGCATGGCGGAAGCCAGATCCGGCTGGGCCCCTGCGGCCACTGCTGCAAACATGGCCGCCCCGAGGGCACAGGTCTGTTCGGAAGCGGCAATCTTTATGGGCATGTTCATGACATCGGCCATGACCTGCATGATGAAGGGTGATTTTTTAGCGACTCCGCCCAGGCCTATTAATCCTTTAATGGGAATGCCCTCCGCCCGGAACCGGTCCACGATCAGCCGGGCTCCGTAACAAGTGGACTCCACCAGCGAGCGGAAAATGGACGGGGCGTCACTGCCCAGGTTCAGGCCACTGATCACACCCTTGAGATATTGGTTGGCGTCCGGGGTCCGGCGGCCGTTCATCCAATCCAGGGATAAGATGCCCCCTGAGCCGATGGGTACTTTTTGGGCGGCCTTGGTCAATTCGGGAATGATTCTATCAAAAGATTCCCGGATAAGTTTTCCACGGGTGGTTTCATCCAGCAAACCGCTGCTGCCGATGATTTCATGGATGGGGTATGCCAAAACCGCCCGGAACCAGGCATAGATATCGCCAAAAGCGGATTGGCCTGCCTCCAGCCCCAGCATGCCGGGGATCACACTGCCATCGACCTGGCCGCATATGCCTTTGACCAGCATTTCGTTTTCTTCGTTCGGGGCCACGAGAATATCACAGGTGGAAGTACCCATCACCTTGCTGAGGTGATAAGGTTCGATCTGCCCCCCGACGGCCCCCATGTGGGCATCGAAGGCGCCCACCGCCACGACTACATCGGTACGGAGACCCAGGCGGGTAGCCCATTCTCCGGAGAGATGACCCACCGCCTCGTCGGAGGTATGGGTCTCGGTAAATAAGCGGTCGCGCAAACCGCCCAATACCGGATCAAGGGCAGTCAGAAAGGATTGAGGAGGAAGACCGCCCCAGGAAGGATGCCAGAGGGCTTTATGGCCCGCGGCACAACGGCTCCTTTTAATCAGGGTGGCGTCCCTTCCGCCTGTGAGCAAATGGGGGATCCAGTCGCAATGCTCCACCCAGGACCATGAAGCCTTCCTCACGGCTTCATCTTCGCGGCAGATGCGCAGGATCTTGGCCCAAAACCATTCCGAAGAATAAATGCCTCCTTCGAATTTGGTATAATCAGTCTCCCAATCACTGCACAACCTGTTGATGGCCGCGGCTTCCTGGACTGCGGTATGGTCCTTCCACAGGATAAACATGGCATTGGGATTGTCCTCGAAACCCGGTAAGAGAGAAAGCGGAGTCCCTTCAGGGTCCACGGCTACCGGGGTGGAACCGGTGGTGTCCACGCCGACGCCTACTATGGAACGGGCGATTTCCGGCCCTGCCTGTTTGATCACCGCTTTCACAGCCGCTTCCATAGACTCCATATAGTCCAGGGGATGCTGCCTCCATTGGTTTTTTGAAGCGTTGCAATAAAGCCCTTTTTGCCACCGGGGATAATATTCCACCTGGCTTCCGAGTTCCCTCCCCGTTTCGGAATCGACGATCAGGGCCCGCACGGAATCGGTGCCAAAATCAAGGCCTATGACAGCATTCATGTTGTAGTTAGCAAGTTAGCAAGTTTGAAAGTTAACAAGTAATCAGTAATCGGTAGTCAGGAATCAGGAATCAATGAGGGGTGCTCACAATTCTCCCGGGACTTCTCGAGGTCAAAGCTCACAGCTTTTCATTACTTTCGGTAAAGAATCATACCTGATGAATATGAATCAAAAACCCACCCTTTCATTCTGGCAGATCTGGAACATGAGTTTTGGATTTCTTGGCATCCAGGTAGGCTGGGGAATGCAGATGGGAAATATGAGCGCCATCTATGAATACCTGGGGGCAAAACCGGATGAAATACCGCTCTTGTGGCTGGCGGCGCCGATGACGGGGCTTTTGGTGCAGCCCATCATCGGGTATATGAGTGACCGGACCTGGGGAAAATGGGGGAGGCGCCAGCCCTATTTCACCGTGGGGGCGATATTGGCTACCCTTGGCCTGCTGGCCATGCCACACTCTTCAGCCTTGTGGATGGCGGCCGGCCTGCTCTGGATCCTGGACGCGAGCATCAACATCAGCATGGAGCCGTTCAGGGCCTTTGTCGGGGATATGTTGCCGGAGCACCAGATCAACCAGGGATACACCATGCAAAGCATGTTTATCGGGATCGGCAATGTGATTGCTGCCTTGTTGCCGGCTGGCATCCTCGCCGTATTTGGCAGCGGCACCCATACCGGGGGAGTGCCGCCTTATCTGATCGCGGTTTTTTCCATTGGGGCCTTGTGTTATTTAAGCGCAGTGATGTATACGGTGCGCTCGACCAGGGAATATCCGCCGGCCGACCTGGAGGAGTTTGACCGGATGAGAAAGGAAACCCAGGGATTCCGCCGGGGGGTCAAGGAAGTCCTTTCCAATATTTATAATATGCCCTCGACGATGCGGCGCGTGGCGCTGGTCCAGTTTTTTACCTGGCCGGGATTATTCCTCATGTGGTTTTATTTTACACCGGCCGTCGCCCGCGATATCCTGGGCGCGCCGGATACCACCTCCCCCTTATATGCCGAAGGGGTGGCCTGGGGAAATATCTGTTTTGGGTTTTATTCGGTGGTCTGTTTTCTGTTTTCTTTTTACCTGCCCAGGATAGCCGACCGGTATTCGCGAAAATATACCCATATGCTCTGCCTGGCCGCCGGCGCCCTGGGTTTGTTATTCGTGGGCGTCGCGCCGGGGAAGTACTGGCTGTTGCTTTCCATGACCGGGGTGGGGATTGCCTGGGCCAGCATCCTTTCCATGCCATACGCCATGCTGGCTTATACCCTTCCCCAGCAGAAACTGGGCGTATACATGGGCATCTTCAATTTTTTTATCGTCCTGCCGGAGATCCTGGCAACCTTGTTTTTCGGCTGGATTATGGAACATGTGCTGGACAACAACCGGATTGCCGCCGTCATGGTCGGAGGTGGATTGCTGGCCCTTGCGGCCCTGCTTTGTTTGCAGATCCGGGAACAAAAAGCCTGATCCTGTAAAATCAAATACTTTCCCGGATCTGTTGAACTTTCGGAACCTTCGCCTGGGTTTCTATTGACTTCGGCCTGCGTTCAGATCATCAAGGTTGCACAAAGACTCTTGTCCGGGACGCTTTCCGAACGTTTCTCGTTGAACAAGTATTGAAGAATTGACAGTGCCCATTTAAGCCCACTGACTAATGGGTGACTCCCCCTTAATCCTCAAAAGCTCGGAGTATTGATCCTCGCATACCATTGGGAATGGAGGATAGATCAAACCGGGGAAGCTGGATTGTGCTCAATCCGGAGGGCGACCTGGTGATAGTTGTTGACCGCTCCCAACAAACGGGTCCGGATATAGAATGACTCAGAAAAGATTTTGAAAGCAAAATATTCGTGGTTGGGCACATTGAATTCATCAAAAAGGAGAATATCTCCCGGCTTCAAAAAGGGAGACAGGCTGGCCAGAGCAAATAAAGTCGATGAAAACAAATCGGCATCAAGATGAATGATTTTTTTCCTGCCCGGGTTTTTATATTCCCTGAGGAAGGGCGGCAGGCTGTCCTGGAAAAGGCCCTTTATAAACACCGCCCTCTGATCGTTCAGTTCAGGCATACCCGAAGACATATCGCCTTTCCGGAATCCCAAACCCCAGTCTTCAGGCAATCCTTCAAAGGTGTCGAAGCCGTAAAAACGGGAATCCGGGTGGTTATTCTCCTGCAGCCACCAGAAAAAGGAACCGCCGCTGGCAACGCCGAATTCAAGATAATCTATCGGTTGACCCTCCAGGTGCTGATCGAGAATGACCTGTTTGTAAAGCTGTTCCCTTTTCTTACCGTCCCTCCCGGGGGTGTAAAAATCATTGAATGGACTTTTTGCCTGAAGGGAAATCCACCTGCTCAAGCCGACCGTATTGGAAAAAAATAAATTCAGTCGCTCCGTGAAGCCCAGGAATCGATGGGGCCGGCAAAATAAGACCAGGCCTTTGACCCAGGCGTTGAAGGCGAATAAATGAGATTTTTTTAACATGGGGACAACCGTTTGGTTTTCCAGTCCTGCTAAAACAAAGGGTTACAATTCCTTACGCAGCCGGGCTACGGGGATGCTCAGCTGTTCCCGGTATTTGGCAATAGTCCTGCGGGCGATGTTGTAGCCTTTGCGCTCGAGGGTGGTTTTTATTTTTTCATCTGAAAGGGGTTTCTTTTTGTTTTCCACCCCGACCATATCGGAAATGATTTTTTTGACTTCGAGGGTAGAGACCTCTTCCCCTTCCTGGGTCTGGAGGGATTCGGAGAAAAACTCTTTCAGCCTTTTGGTTCCGAATTCGGTCTGCACAAATTTACTGTTGGCCACCCTGGAAACGGTGGAAATATCATAACCCGAGATGTCCGCGATGTCTTTCAGGATCATAGGTTTGAGTTTCCGTTCATCTCCCGACTTGAAATATTCCTGCTGGTATTGCATGATGGCATACATGGTCCGGTACATGGTCTCCTGGCGCTGCCGGATGGCATCGATAAACCATTTGGCGCTGTCGATTTTTTGTTTGATAAAAAGCACCGCTTCTTTGGCCTGGCGGGACGTCTTGTTGGTCTTGTAGGTTTCTTTGTAGGAATTCAGGAGGTTGCGGTAATGCTCGCTGATATGGAGGTCCGGGGCGTTCCTGGAATTCAGGGAAAGTTCGAGGACCCCTTCGTTGTTGATGATAATAAAATCAGGGATGATGTACTGGACCGAGGGGTTGTGAGTCTCGTTAAAAGCGCTGGCGGGTTTGGGGTTCAGCTTCAGGATCTCGTCGATCACTTCTTTGAGTTCTTCCTCCGGAAGGTCCAGCCCACGCTCCAGTTTGTGGAAATGTTTTTTGGTGAATTCTTCAAAATAGGAAGTCAGGATGTTGTGGGCGCATTCCAGTCTTTTTTGCTGGTCCGGCGCATTATTCTTACTGACTTTGTTGCGAAGCTGGATCACCAGACATTCCTGCAAATCCCTGGCGCCGACCCCGGGGGGATCAAACTGCTGGATGTATTTGAGGACTTCCAGGATTTCCTTGCGGCTGGTCTCAATGTTTTGGGTAAATAACAAATCGTCGATGATGGCCAGGGGATCCCGGCGAAGGTATCCGTCATCATCGATGCTGCCAATGATGTGCACGGCAATTTTTAATTGTCTTTCATTCAGGTCAAGCAGGCTCAGCTGGCTCATCAGGTATTCATGGAAGGTCCGTTCTACCGGCATGGGGGAATGTTTGTCCGTCTCGGCCGCCGGAGCCGGCCCGGTGCTCATTTTATAATAAGAGGGATCATCCTCCAGGTAATCCATGATGTATTCATCGAGGATCTCATCCTTTTCATTTTGTTCGTCCGTGGCTTTTTCATCCAGATTGTCCCCGTTTTGCTCCAGGTCAAATACATCCCCCGATTCGTCCCCTTCCTCCAGAGCCGGATTGATTTCCAGTTCTTCCTTGATCCTCTGTTCCAGGTTGACGCTGGGTATCTGCAGCAACTTCATGAGCTGTATCTGCTGGGGAGACAGCTTTTGGAGCATCTTCTGACTTATCGACTGCTTTAACATCGTTTATTAATTTGTATTACACATAAAAGGACCAATAGGTTCATCCCGGAACAAAGATAACAGACCTCCTATATATATGTGGTTTAATTTTAATATTTATTAAATTATATATTAATATTTTATATGTAAATATAGGGGAATCTGTATTTTCTGTAGAACCGCTTATTAAAGATCAGAAAATTGATGTTTCTTTGTGTACTATTTCAGCAGACGGTCATGGAAGAATCAAACGTAAATTATGGTAAAAAAGGCTCCTGTTTTGGCCTGTTCGTGTTTTTTGTGCTCTTGTTTATCCTTTTACTGGTTTGGGTTTACCGGCTCAACGGCAAGCTGGAGTTTTAATATCCCGGCAAGGCTGGAGAGGGATTCCCCTTTAGTTCGGTTTTAAGGAAAAGAAGTTCTTGCCTGCGAAATTCCTGGTTCCTTTCTTTACATTAGTGGGCCGGACCCCGGGGGGCAGCGGCTCCGTGCGGATCATAAGCTAATCAACCATCCATTAAATCCATATGTCAGTCAACCGTCGCAAATTTTTAGGGGCTTCCCTCCTGGCCGGAGCGGGATCTGCGCTCACCGCCGGAAATGAAAGGGGGATGCCAAAACCAAGTCCCCGGCGTTCCGCCAATGGTAAACTGGCCATAGGCATCCTGGGTGTCGGGGGCCGTGGCCGCAGCCATGTGCAGCAATTGCTTTACAGGGAGGATTGTGAAGTCACTGCGATCAACGACATTGACCCCAAAGCTCTTGAAGCCTGCAATCAGTTGTTTGTCAAAGCGGGAAAACCACTTCCCAAAGCCTATCTCAAAGGGGACCGCGGTTACCTTGACCTTTTGCAAAATGCCGGCACCGATGCCATCATCATCGCCACACCCTGGGAGTGGCATACCGAAATGGCCATCGAGAGCATGAAAGCCGGAATGTATACGGCCACTGAGGTCGCCGGGGCATTTTCCCTGGATGAATGCTGGGAGCTGGTCAATACCCACGAATCCACAGGCAGTCATTTGTTTTTCCTGGAAAATGTAAATTACCGCCGCGATGTCATGGCCGTGCTGAACATGGTCCGTCAACAGGTTTTTGGGGAACTGATCCACCTGGAATGCGGCTATCAGCACGATCTCCGGGATGTCAAGTTCAACAACGGGAAACAGGAATACGGAGGAGGGGTGGAATTTAATGACCGGGGATTTCACGAGGCCCGCTGGCGCACCCAACATTCCGTGCTGCGAAACGGGGACCTGTATCCCACCCATGGCATTGGACCCGTGGCCATGATGGCCGACATCAACCGGGGCAACCGTTTTGTTTACCTCACTTCAATGGCTTCAAAGGGCAGGGGCCTTCACGATTATATTGTAAATCATCCCCAGGGCGGTCCGGACCATCCCAATGCCAAAATCGAGTTTAAGCTGGGCGACGTAGTGACTACTATGATCAAGTGCAACAACGGGGAGACCATCACCCTTTTTCACGATACCAACCTGCCTAGGCCTTATTCCCTGGGATTCCGGGTCCAGGGTACCAAGGGTTTGTGGATGGACGTCAACCAGTCGCTGATGATCGAGGGAAAAACAAAATCCCATGAATGGACAAAGGCCGACGAGTGGCTCCGGAAGTTTGATCACCCCCTTTGGAAAAAATATGAAAAACAGGCTGAAAATGCCGGGCACGGCGGTATGGACTGGTTTGTGATCCACTCTTTTGTGGAAGGCGCCAAAACCAATGCACCGGCCGCCATCGATGTGTACGATGCCGCCTCCTGGCTCTGCATCACCCCCCTTTCGGAGGAAAGCATTGCCTTGGGCAGCCATCCGGTTACCTTTCCGGATTTTACCAGGGGCAGGTGGTTGAAAAATAAAAATACATTTGCCTCAGGAGACCTGTATTGAATACAGTCGCAATAGCTGTTGAAGGTTATTGAAACGCCACGTATAGGAAATTTACATATATATACTTTATAAAATATGTTTATGCGGGCATTTCTGTTTATTACGAGCGCTTTTTTGCTGTGGACCCGGCTTCCCGCACAACTGCATTGGGTTCAGGATTCTGCCCTGCAGGCCGGACTGCCTGAAGGCATCCGTGTTTTTAAGAACCAGGGTAGTCCGGATGGAAAACCCTTCCTGGCCTGGTATGCCCAGATAGATTTACGGAATAAGAATCTTGACCTGGGAGCAGATACTACGGTTGGCCGGCGGATCACGCCTCAAAAATTTTATGAGCAACTGGACTCTCCTCTGCTCGTGATCAACGGCACTTTTTTTTCCTTTGCCACCCAACAGAATCTCAATGCCGTGATGCACAGGGGTCGCCTGCTGGCCTATAACCAACACAGTGTCCGGGGTACCCGGGAGGATTCCCTTTATTATTATCACCCTTTCCGGGGCGCCCTGGGGTTTAATAAAAAAAGAAAACCGGATGTCGCGTGGCTCTACACGGATTCTACAAGGAGGTACCCCTATGCCTTCCAAATGCCCAGGCCCGCCTTAAAAGACCGCAATCCGGGAATAAAAATCCATGAGGTCGAGCCCAATATCAATCGCTGGTTTGCCGGCAACCGGAGGAAGGGAATCCGGAAGAGATGGAAGATGGAGACAGCGATAGGCGGGGGCCCGGTATTGATCCAGGATAGCCAAGTGCGCATCAGCAGCCGGGAAGAGCGGATGTTCCTGAATTCGGAGGAAGTAAAACATCCGAGGACGGCCATGGGTTATACCCGGGAGCACCTGATCGTACTGGTCATCCAGGGGCGATTCCCGGGCATTGCTGAGGGCGCCGGACTCAGCCAGGTGGCCAACATACTGCAGGAACTGGGTTGCATGGAGGCTATCAACCTGGATGGCGGGGGCAGCAGTTGCATGCTCATCAACGGAAAGGAAACCATCAAACCTTCCGATCCCACAGGGCAAAGGCCGGTGCCTGCGGTGTTTTATATAAGGGCAAAATCGAACAACAGATGATCCGGTGCTGGTATACGGGGAACACCGGGTTTTATTAATCCACAAAATACATATCGATGCTGCCCTTGTTTTTTGCGGCCAGTTTGCCCCGGTACGTGCAGGAATATTTTGATTTGATGAGTTCATAGGTGCTGCCGCTGACATTGATTTTTCCGGGAGCTCCGTTTTGCTGAAGGCGCGAGGCGGTGTTGACGGTGTCCCCCCAGATGTCGTAAGCGAATTTTTTAATACCGACAATCCCGGCCACGACCGGACCGCTGTTGATGCCGATGCGGATTTCAAACAGGCCGCCTTCTTCCTTTCTTTTTTTCATAAATTCCAGGATCTGAAAGCCGGCGTGTACGCAATTGAGCGCATGGGTTTCACAGCGGTTGGGCAATCCGCAGACCGCCAGGTAGGCATCCCCGATGGTTTTTATTTTTTCCATCCTGTTTTTTTCAATGATCTCGTCAATGCCTTTGAAGCAGATATGCAGTTCACTGACAAGTTCTTTCGGGGAGAGCTTTTCGCTGATGCCGGTAAAATTGACAAAATCGGTAAACAGGACACTGACCTCGGCGTAGTTTTTAGCTTCCGTGCTTCCGTTTTCCTTCAGTTCGTAAGCCACTTCTTCCGGCAGGATATTGAGCAGCAGGTCATCGGATTTTTTCTTTTCCAGTTTGAGTTCCTGGGTACGCTCCTCGACTTTCGTTTCCAGCATGACGTTTTGTTCATGGATCAGTTGTTCCTTATCCTTGAGGGCGGAAATGGCCAGTTCCTGGGCCGCCTGCTTTTCGTCGTTAATGGCTTTTATTTTTGCCCCGAGGCCGAAGGAAAACAAGATCATCTCAATCCCGCTGCCGGCCACGATGGAATTATTGGTAAACACGTTAAAGGGGAAGACCTGCTGGAAGGTCAGGATATAAATGGTCATGGAAATCAGGGTCACTACAAAACCGTACATGTAATACCGGGCAAAGGAATGGCCCCTCCGGTACATCACGATCCCCGACCAAAGTCCCAGGATCACCGTCAGCATCAGGACCAGCTGGGACAGGTTGGAGGCCAGCTGGAATTGTTTCGCCAGGGAGGCAAAGATGATGACCAGGTAGAGGGCCAGCAGGGCGAGGTAATATTTTATCACGCGGGGCATGTATTCTTTCAGCCTCAGGGTGGTCTGGACAAACAGGAGAATGCTGATGCCGCCGAGGGAGGATACGATATTGACATGCCGGAACAAGGCATTAAAGGATTCCGGAAGCATGGTATTGGTGTACCCTTTGGAGATCATAAAGTAAAGGGTGGCGAAGAAAACCCAGGTGGAGTAAAACAAATATTCCTTTGCGCGCGAAGTGATGTAGATGGCCAGGTTATAAAAAAACAGCATGCTGACCAGGCCGAGATAAAAAAGATAATACAGCGCGTTGGTATGCAGGCTTTCCATAAGGGTGGTCCGGGTCCCCAGCGCGATGGGCAGGATAACGATCCGGCCGCGCGCTTCCAGGTAATAGGGCAGGAGGGTATCCCCTTCCTGGCCCGGCAATTTGAAAACAAGGTCAGGGGCCACCAGGTCCCGTGATGCGTTGGGGAAGGTCCATCCCGTTTTTTTTGCGGCGTATTTTCCCCCGGAAGGATAATATAGGGTGACCGTGTCGATGTTCGGGAATCCCAGGCCGAGATAAAATTCCTCTCCGGCTTGGGGACGGATATCCAGCCGGGCCCAGATGACAGAGCGAGTGACCCCATAATTGGGAACGGGTTGATCCCTTTTCGCGAAGAGGGAATCCCTCTGCAAAATATCTTCCAGCTTCAGTTGGCCGCTTTTGTCTTCATACACCAGGACCCGGTCGCTGATGTCCAGGCAGGCCTTCAGGGTATCATATAAGGGTATGATGTTTTGCGCGGCAGTGGGGTTAAACCGGCCGGCAAGAAGCAGAAACATGAAAAACAAAGTTTTCCGGCCCATCGGGCCTCAAAGATAGCGGTTTAGACAAACCTGAGTTCTCCGGCGTAAAAGGAATAAGGTCTGGTGCCGGCGTTTATCTTCTGTATTCCTGCCATTGGGAATGCTTCTGTGATCACCGGCCGGCGCTCAGACCCTCCTGAGCGGGATGTCCCCCCTATGATTTTTCATAAATAATACCTGGTAAAGGGCCGAGTCCGAGGCATTCGCCGCGGCGACGCAACAGGCCAGGTAATATTCAAACATATTGAGAAACGAATCGGGATACCGGCCCAGGCCAGACCGGTTGTTCCGGAAATTATGAAGCCACTGGCGGGCCGTGAATCCGTAATGGCGGATCAGGTTTTCCACGTCCAGGATGGCCAGGCCCTGGCGTTCCAGGGTGTCCGCGATCGCGGACAGCCGTGGTTGATGGGACATGGGGAAGATGTATTTCTGTATGAAATAATCGTGGTCGTTGGAAGCCGCGTTGGCGCCGACAAAGTGGACCAGGCCCTTTCCGTGTTCATCGAGCAAACGATGAATGGTTTTGAAATATCGACCGTATTCTGCCGGCGGCACATGTTCCAGCATGCCGATGCTTACGATTTTGTGGAAAATACCCGTTGCCCGGGTGTAATCCATTTTTTCTATTCTGATCTGGTGGGCAAGCCCTGCCTTCCGGATCCGGTCGTTCCCGGTTTGATAATGATCCTCGCTGTTGGTGATCCCCAGGCCCTGGACCGAATAGCGGGTAGCGGCGTACTGAAGCATGCCCCCAAAACCACATCCTATATCCAGCAGCCGTTCACCGGGTTTTAGATCGAGTTTCCGGCAGATGCGTTCAAATTTGTTGAGCTGCAATTGTTCGAGGCTGTCGGTTTCTTTCTCGGCATAGCCGCAGGAATAGGTGAGGGAAGGATCGAGGAAGGAACTGAACAGGTCCAGGCCCGCGTCGTAATGCTTCTGTACATTGGATTGTTTTCCCCGCAAGGATCCAAGTAGGCGGAAGGGTAAAATCTTAAGCCCCAGTTTCAGGTGGTGTCTGAGTTTACGGTCCAGTTTACAGGCCAGCAGGGCCTCGATCAGACCTTCCAGGGAACCTTCCGTCATTTCGAATCTCTTTTTCATAAAGGATTCGCCCAGTCCGAGATTACCGTAGGATAGCACCGCGCGGTAAAAACCGGGGTCGTTGATTTTAATGGAAAAATTTGCAGGGCCTTCGCGGTAGAAACCTGCCCTGGCCGTGGTTCCATTCTCGATGAAGTCTATGGAGAAATTAAGGGTGGTATCCAGCAATTTCAAAAACACGTCTTTCGACCGGGTTGGCATGGCTTTTAAGATTAGACCGGATTAACGGGAGCCGGGGGGCTCTACTTCCTGGTTGGAGCCTAAAATTAAAATAATTTAAAATTGGAATAAAATCCGCATCCTTGGATTCGCGATCGCAGAATGTATTCCATGTCATGGTTTGATCAGTGCTTCCAGTTTTCTGCGAACTTCCGGCTGATCTTTTAATTCCAGAGATTTGGTATAAAATTCAATGGCCTGGGTCCTTTCACCCATGGCCTGCAGGCAAGCGGCATAGGTGGCGTGCGCATCGGGACTCCTTGGATAATATTGAATGTTGAGCAAAAACAATTCGGCCGCTTTACGGAACTGGGACACGCTCTGAAAATGAAGTCCAAGACCTTTCAGATCGGCCTCTGCGGGTTTCAGTTCCATACGGTAGAGAACCGAAACCATATCAAAATGTTTTTTGAATTTTTGGGCGACAGAAAAACTGGTATCGTCATAATCCTGGCTCGTCCGAGTGATGGGATAATCGCGGAAAAAATATCGGAGACCATCAAAGAGGGCGACCGGGGTCACGGTTTGGTGATTTTCTGTTTCATAATATTTGTATCCTGCAGGCAGAATTTCACCCGCTTCAATAAAACTTTTGAATTTCAACAAGGAGCGCATATGCAGGGTGTTAAAGGCCGTGTCGGATTGAACGGTCAGGGTATCCAGGCCCCGGTCCATGGTATTTGCAATAGCCAGGAAGAGGCTTTTGTGACGGAGGTCCAGAGTCCTCAATTTTTGCTGGCTCTTGTCCAGGAAGCGTTGAGAATCCCACCACAGGCTGGGCTCGATGGCCAAGTAGGAATCCACCTGGTTGAGTTGAACGAGTGCGTTGACCACACAGAGCCCGCCGAGGGACCTTCCGCCTAGCATCCGGTAGGACTGGGTGCGATAATGCTTGTCGATAAATGGAATGACCTCCTTTTCTATAAATTCCAGAAACCGTTGGCCTTTACCGCTTGCAGAGTCAGAGGGACTCAGGTCCTGGTTGCGGTCGATCTGGTGAATGCCCACTACGATCATTTCCGGACAAGGGGGGTTTACAATGATATTACTGAGATGATGGACTATGCCTGAAGCCAGGTGGAAAAGGCTTTCCCCGTCCAGGACAAAAAGCAAGGGGTAGCCTGTTTCAGAATAGGATGGAAGAGAATAACTGGCAGGCAGGTACACGGATAAAGTGCGTTGCTCCTGCAACAGGCCGGAATAGAATTGGTGGCGGAATCCCAGCAGGATGGAATCGTTCTGAGCGCAGGGCCGGTAAAAGCAAAGGATGGTCAGATAAAGCAGGGCGAGGTATTTCACTAAGCCTAATTTATAAAATTAAAAATAGGAATTTTATCGGGCAGCCCATTAAAAGGACCTCAAGTGGACCGGGAACAATCTTAAGGAGCATACCGATCAAGGGGATTTCAATTAGCTGAAGAACAAGGACGCTCTCTACCGCCGGGCAAGATGAAGCGGGAGTTTGAAAATTTTATCCTTCAGGACTTCCCTAAGCTGTTTACAGGGTTCCCGGTCGCTCAAATCAGGCGGGTAACGGGGGCGGAGAACAGTGCTTCCCTGTCTTTATGGTTCAAAACCCGAATGACCTTATATTTATCATAAGTATCCCTTCGGAGATAAAATGGATCACCCGTGATCGCCCGAAAATCGACCGCTTCGCCTGCCCCTGGCTGATTACACGATTTGTAGACCGGGAAGCGGAATTTATTTATGTGCCTCTGGATCATTACTGAACGCGACAACTTTATTGCCTTCATCCAGTGTTTTTTGCACAGAGCCTGGACAAATGCATATTGACAATCTTACTGACCTGGACGGGAACTTTGCTTGACAAGCTTTGCCGTTACTTAATTTTCATTTCTGGAATGAGGGGAATGGTTGCAATCAATTCAAGTGACTTCACCATGTGTTTTGTGCCGTCTTTGTACTTCAGAAAATGGGGGGTTTGGATATGTTTTTCATAAGCCTCAATACCGGAGTATATTTCAAGTATGGTGATATGATTGGGATTTGCTTTTTCGGCAACGGCATATAAGGTCAAAACGCCAGGCTCTAATTTTACAGAGGTGGCTATTTCTTCCTTTAAAATGACCTGATAGGCTTCCAACTGAGTCGAATCGATCACCAGTTTGGCCAGCCTTACCATTTGACCGGTTTCCTGCCCGTTAGCCATTTGGAAAAATAAGGGTGCGAGCAAAAGTGCAAGTGCTAATTTAATTGAGTTCATATCTGTAAAATTAATTAGTGTTATACCTTTTATTCGTAACTGATTTTATCTTATTTACAATTCCATTCCTCATATGGGGGGCGATGCATCCTCTGACCTCCTGTTGTAGGGACTTGCCCATGATCATATATTTCATTAAGAAGGCAGTTAACCACCTCACCCTTCTTTAGAACTTGTTTTTAGTTCTCCCTTGATTTGGTCAATCCCCGAGCCGTCAAATGGGGATAAAATCTTATCACAAGGTTAAGCATACCCATGGGTTCGTAAGCCAGCTTCGAAATGGTTGAAAATGACTTACGGACCTACTGTGACGAAATGTTTTCAATTCAGGATCATCTCAAAATGGATTATGATTATGAGAAGATGCTGAGGACGTCCCGAATGGAAATTTATTTATTGGGGATAGGGGCAGGTCTTACAACGCCTGGTCAAGATCTGCTCGAGGCTGGAAATGTTGAAGCGGCTTGAAAGTAATATTAGGGCCTGCGCGAAAGACCTTAAATAGGTCCCCCGTTCAACTTTCGTCCTGCCCAGACAAACTTAAATATTCCTCCTCTTCAGCTCCTCCACCGCATGATTCGCAGCCCTCGCCGTGATCGCCATGAAGGTCAAGGTAGGATTCTGAGTACCCGTCGAGGTCATGCAGGCGCCGTCACTGACCAAGACATTTTTGCAATGATGCATCTGGTTCCAGCCGTTGAGCAGGGAAGTTTTGGGATCATGACCCATGCGCACCCCACCCATTTCGTGGATGTCGGAGCCGGGGGCGGATTTGGTATCGTTGGCCGTAATGTTGATAAATCCCGCGGCTTCAAACATGGCTTTGCTTTGCTCCACATAGTCGGCCACCATCTTGTCGTCGTTTTCGGTCCATTCACAGGAAAGCACGATCTGGGGTATGCCGTATTTGTCTTTCAGTTCATGGTGGAGGCGCATGTGGTTGGATTCGATGGGGACACATTCGCCCATCATCCAGGAGCTCATATTCCAGCGCCCGTATTTGGGATTCAGGATGTTTTCACGGAGCTGGTCGCCGATCATGGAAGTATCGGTGCTGGTCCCCCTGCCACCCCCAATGCCGATGGCGTACCCGCGGAGGAAGTCCATTTCCTGTTTCCGCACATTCCGAAACCGGGGGATATAACTGTTGGAAGGGTTGCGGCCGTCGGTGCGTTTGTCCGCGAAGCCTTCAAACTGGGCATTGGCCTTGCCCCTGTAATTGTGCCAGGAAAGGAATTTGCCCAGGAGGCCGTTGTCGTTGCCCAGCCCGTTAGGGAAACGGTTGGATTTGGAATTCAGGAGGATGGCGGTGCTGTTGATCGTGGAGGCATTGACAAAAATGATCTTTGCGTGGAACTCGATCATTTCATGGCTGTGCCGGTCGATGACGCGGACCCCTGTGGCGCGGCCTTTCTTTTCATCGTAGATGATGGAATGGACCACGGAGTCGGGCCGCATCGTCAGCTTTTTGGTTTTCAGGGCCCAGGGGATGGTGGAGGCATTGCTGCTGAAATAAGCGCCGTAGATGCAGCCCCGGTTGCACATGGCCTGGTTTTGGCATTTGCTGCGGCCCTGCTGGATATGGATTTCCTGGGGGTCGGTGATATGGGCGCAGCGGGCCTGGATGAGGTGGCGGTCTGGGAAATGAGCCTTTAGTTTTTCCTTAAAATATTGTTCGATGCAGGACATTTCGAAGCCGGGCATGACTTCGCTGTCCGGCAATTCCGCAATGCCGTCTTTGTTTCCGGCGATCCCTGCGAATTTTTCCACATGGCTGTACCAGGGCGCAAGGTCTTTATACCGGATCGGCCAGTCAACAGCAAATCCATCGCGGGCCGGCCCTTCAAAATCAAAATCGCTCCAGCGTTGCGTCTGGCGGGCCCAAAGCAGGGATTTGCCGCCCACATGGTATCCCCTGAACCAGCGAAAGGGTTTTTCATAGACCACGGGTTGTTCGTCGTCTTTCAGTGCCCAGTGCAGGGTGGCTTCCTGCATAAAACGGCCAAACTGGTATCCGGCCCTTTTTTCGAGCGGGACCGTGCCCCGGAATTCGAATTCCCAGGGGGCTTTGGACGCGGTGGGATAGTCTACGATATGTTTTACGTCCCGTCCCCGTTCGAGGACCAGGGTTTTGAGGCCATGATCGCACAATTCCTTGGCGGCCCAGCCGCCTGAGGCTCCGGAACCGATGACGATGGCGTCGTAACTGCGTTTTTTAGCTGAATCTATGTTGAAGTTTGTCATGATGTTTTTTGTTTCTCGCAGAGGCGCAAAGGCGCAAAGAAGATTTTATTTTAAATCAGGTGCCTTTATTATTTAGGCGTTGACGTCGACACATCCGTAATAATGTCCCGGGGCCACTTTGTACTTCAGGTATTGGACCATCACCTGTTCCGAAGTGTTGAATCCGCGGATGGTCTCGGACTTGATCAGGGTGAAAAAATCCTTTTCTTCCTTGATTTCGGAAGACGCGAATTGCAGGAGCAACTGTTCCCGCAGAGCAGAGGGGCAGGCCGCGTAGGAGGTTTGATGGCCGGCCTGGGCTTTGGATTCCAGGGCTTGCAACTGTTTTTTTACATTGTCCTGCACTTCCTTTTCATAACAGCGGTCAAAGAGCTTTTGGAGGAAAAGGTCCACGCCGACCGATTTTGCACCGATCGCATTCCCTGCGGGAATGATGGTATCCACGACCGCGGACAGGATTTCCTGTTCCGCCTTGTTGAAGGAAGAACGAAAAGTTTTAAAGGATGATGCCGTCCAGCCCCTGGCCCAGGAAGGAAGGGCGGTGAGGGCGCCGGAGGCCGCGAATAAATGTTTTATGGTATTTCTGCGATTCATACTCCATTAATTTAAATCATCCAGCCTGGTAGATAGGGCTAGGAATGAATAAAATTAATCGGTTTTCGCGGAGCGGTTTATAGTTTGGGGCATAATTTTAGCCCGGGATGGTTGATTAGATTGGATAGTACCAAAAGGGGTTGAAAATGTATTAGCAAGCGAGAAGCGGGAAGCGAGAAGCGAGAAGCGAGAAGCGAGAAGCGAGAAGCCAGAAACGAGAAGCGAGAAGCGAGAAACGAGAAGCCAGAAGCCAGAAGCGAGAAGCCAGAAACGAGAAGCGAGCTAGACCTGCTATCTGACTAATGATTCCTGACCACTGATTTCTTTTTTCATCCGCACACCCCTGACCCCTGAAAGGGGCCTGCCGCACTGATCAAGGAACGAGAAGCCAGAAACGAAAAGCGAGCTACACCTGCTAACTTGCTATTGACTGTTGACTATTGACTATTGACTATTGACTGTTGACTATTGACTACTAATACCCAACCACCCATCCTGCCTCATCCTGCCGGATATGCAGGGCCTGGGCGTCGCAGGTCGTAATCTCTTTCCGAAGCACCCAGCCAATGGCTTCCTTGCCGACGACATAGATCCATTCCCCCATCTCGGCCATGACGCCGAGCCAGATCCCGTTGGAGACCGATTTCACCACCGGGGCATTGTTTTCAGGCCTCGTTCTGACGAGGGCGCTGATGGATACGGCATGCCATAATATTTTATTCATCATCCCTGACCTGTTTAATGAAGTAGAGGACCTTTCAAATATTATTCTTTTAACCATGATAACGCCGGCGATTTAGACCAATATTGGTTTTAACCGGACATTTAACTTATAAATAAAGACAAATCCCCGGCCGGGCGGTTGCTTTTTGGCCGGGCCGGAAAAGGGTTAATATTTTCATAAAATACGAATTTGTTCGTAATAAAGATTGACAGGGTGGGTCCGGCGTTGTATCATTGCATTACGAAAGAATTCGTATTAGTTATTCCAATAAAAGCCGATGAAAAAACAAATCAAACCAACAGACAGTGAACTGGCGATCCTGCAGATCCTTTGGCAGAAAGGGCCGCAACCGGTTAGGGCGGTGAATGAATTCCTGTCCCGCAAGAGCGGGGGAGAAATCGGGTATACCACCACGCTCAAGCTGATGCAGATCATGACGGAAAAGGGTTTGCTCAGGCGGAATACGGACCAGAGAAGCCATATTTATGAAGCGGCCGTGCAGGAACACGAAACCCAGCAAAACCTGCTCGGCGATTTTCTCCAGGCCACCTACCGCGGTTCGGCGAGTACGCTGGTGATGCAGGCCCTGGGCAGTTACCATGCCAGCAAGGACGAACTGCGCATGATCAAAGCCCTGATTGACAACCTCGAATCCAATAATAAAAAATAAAAACTCCTTTCATGTTCTCCAATTTATTTTCCAATGCACCGGACCTCATGCAGGCCTGGGTATGGGCTATGATTCATTCCGTTTGGATCGGCCTGGTTCTGGCCTTTGTCT
>Ga0209605_1000695_pt1 | contig 40998 bp, 39 predicted proteins | sample AD_UKC035_MetaG_FD_184408 | JGI IMG/M metagenome (GOLD analysis project Ga0209605, IMG submission 184408) | Active sludge microbial communities of municipal wastewater-treating anaerobic digesters from USA - AD_UKC035_MetaG (SPAdes) (version 2) | ecosystem: Engineered > Bioreactor > Anaerobic >...
TCTGGCTGCCGGACCTGGCGCCTTCCGAGGAGCTGCTGAAGCGCGCCCGGCAGGCAGATAACGAACGGTCTTGGCAGGACTTCGTTAAGCGGTACCGCAACGAGATGAGACGCCCCGAGGCCGTGCGCCTCCTCCAGTTGCTGGCGGCGCTTTCCCGCCAGACCCATTTTGCGGTGGGCTGCTACTGTTCGGATGAATCGCGCTGCCACCGCTCAGTGCTCCGGGAGTTGCTGCGCGAGCAGGGTGCTGTTTTTGCCGGCAATCCGTCCGCGTGACGCCATCTCGGGAACGAGCACCGCTCATCGGCCACGCCCGTCGGAACAACCGAGGAAAGACGACTGGGTGATCCAAAGCATCGATCAAAGGTTGTCCCTAATTCCCGTGGCGTACCAGTGGAGCTCCAGGTCACAAACGACGACCTAGTTGGAATCACAAGCGCAGGCGGAGCGGCGCACCCCAGAGATTCGGGATCCCGTTGACCATGTGGCGGGGATCGCCAGAAGCGGTGCGTCAGCGGATGAACCGGCTGCTCAAAAACACGGTGGCGTCGGCAGGTTAGGCGGCAGCCCGGGGCGGGGGAGCAGGCGGCCACAGGAAAAAATGAAAACCACCTGTCACGCTTTTTATGAAGAGAGATAGCCATCTGATGGATAAGCAGGTAAACTGAAAGTATACCGTGAATCACGTACGTTTGGGTTGGGCTGATCTGACCAGGTTTTTCGACAGATGGGGGCTGCAACCAAGATAAAGGATACCGGGCAATGACCGTGACGAAAGACAACAACGCAGATCAGTCGGTCAGGCAGGAGGGCGACGTGATCGGATTCGAGGAGACGGCTGCTCCGTGTCTCTTCTGCGGATCCGATAGTAGCAAGGTCCTGTTCACTTTCAACGATCCGGGGGGGCGGGAGTACCGGCTGCGGGGTTGCCAGAATTGCCAGGCCCGTTTCATCGATCCCACGCCGACCCAGGACGAATTGGCCAGAACGTACGATGCTGCGTATTATGGAAAAGGCACCGGGAAGTTCTCCGGACCGGTGGAGGCTATTCTGGACAGATTCCGGCGCGGCCGGGCCGTCCGACTGGCCAAACTCTTGCCAAGCCGGGCGCGGGTATTGGATATCGGCTGCGGGAATGGTGGCTTCTTGAGGGCGCTTCATGCTTTAGGCTCCTTCGAGCTCCACGGGGTCGAATTGCCGGGCCCTGCGGCGGAAAGAACCTCGCGCTACCCATTCATCCGATTGAAGACCGGCACACTGGATCAATCTGACTTTCCGGCCGCCAGCTTGGATGCTGTCACGCTCTTTCATGTTTTCGAACACCTGAACAACCCGCGGGACGTCTTGGACATGGCACTGAATTTTCTGCGCCCGGGCGGGTTCCTGATGCTGTCTTTCCCGAACATCGTCAGTCTGCAAGCACGGATGTTTCGCGCCAGCTGGTTTCATCTGGATCCCCCCAGACACCTGTGTTTCCTCCCGCCGGCGGTGTTCCGGAAACAGGCGGAGGCTCGGGGATTGCGAATCCTGGGCGAACGTTATTTTTCACCGGAACAGAACCCGTTCGGATTTCAACAGAGCCTGTTGAACCTCTTCCAGACACGGCGAGACGCGCTCTTTGAAGACATGAAAGGGAACCGTGTCTACGAATCCGCCCGGGGCCGGTGGGGGTTGATCATCCAAAGAGTATTCGTGGTTCTGACGGGGGCAGTCTTCATAGCTGTGGACGCGCTCGAGTCGGTCCTGAGGACCGGGGCGACCGTGGAGTTCGTCGCTCAAAAACAGGGAGAGGCCGAGTCAACTTCCAGCAGGAAGAGGGCGACGGATCTGGAATGAATCATCGTAGGCGGCGGGGCCACCCCAGATAGCGCCTGGCCGATGCGAGGTGGCGCATCTCTCCGGAGCCGGGTTGCGCTCAAGCTCAGCAATCAAGATCGGACGAGCCGTTGCCGGGCACAAAAAGAAAAAGGCGAACCCGAAGGTTCGCCTTTTTTCAAATTCGGACGGATTTACCGCACCGGATCGTCGTTGGTGTAGTGGACCACCATCGAGTGGTTGATGTAGAAGTTGGGATTGGCGGTGTCCTGGGCGCCGGCCGTCACGGTGAAGAACGTGGTGGTGGCTGTGCCGATGAAGGTATAACCGTCAAAATCGGCGGTGCCGCTGGAGAACCGGGCATCCAGGAAGTTCTGGGAAGCCAGGTTGAGCAGCGTGCCATACGTCCGGTTGGTGGACTTGGAGGAGTACGCCACCTGGGCGGATGCGATGTTGCGCAGGGTGGCCTGCGCGGCGGTGGCCTGGGCGGCGCGCTTGGATTCCAGCAGGCTCGGCACCGCGATGATGACGATGATGCCGATGATCACGATGACGATCAGCAACTCAATCAGCGAAAAACCTTTCTTATTCATACTACCTCCTTGGGGTAAATGTGATATTCCGAATCTTCCTTTAGCAAATCAGATACCAATAAATCCCCGTCATCCGAAACACGCGATCCGCGTAAAATCGATGGTTTGAACGGTTTTATTGTGGCACCAGTCCCGAAAAATGTCAACGGAGTTGACAAAAAATGTAAATCGCCGCAGGCTCACTTTTCGATCCCCAGCTTCTGCACCCGGTGGCGAAAACTGCGGTAGGTGATTCCCAGCAGACGGGCGGCCTCCACCTGGACACCGTCAGCTTTCTGAAGGGCCATCAGGATGATCCGCTTTTCCACGTCCTCGAGATAAGGTTCCAAATCGAAACCGGAATCGGTGATTTCCGTCGGCATCGTCCCGGGTGGCGGGGCGGATGACGCGGCGAAATGCGGCAGGCGGTCGGCCTCCACCCGATCGGATGTCTCCAGAGCCACGGCGCGCTCGATCACGTTTTCCAACTCGCGCACATTTCCTTTCCACTCCGCCAGGATGAGCCGTTCCAAGGCCGGTGGCGAGATGCCCCGGATGTTTTTGCCCATCTTCAGATTGAATCGTTTCAAGAAATAGTTGGCCAGGGCGGGAATGTCCTCCCGGCGGTCTCGAAGCGGCGGCAGGTGGATGGGGATCACGGCGATCCGGTAGTAGAGATCCTCGCGGAATAAACCATCGCGGATCCGCTCTTCCAGATTCTTGTTGGTGGCCGCGACGATCCGGGCGTCGACGGGGATCTCCTCGGTGCCGCCCAGCCGGCGGATCCGCTTTTCCTGCAGCGTGCGCAACAGCTTGACCTGCATGGCCGGGGTGGTCTCGGCAATCTCGTCCAGAAACAGTGTGCCGCGATGGGCGACTTCGAACAGCCCCCGCTTGTTCGCGACGGCCCCGGTGAAGGCGCCCTTCTGGTAGCCAAACAGCTCGCTTTCCAGCAGGGTCTCGGGGAACGCGCCGCAGTTGATGGAGACGAACGGGCCGTGCTGCCGTGGGCTCGCCTCGTGGATCGCCCGGGCGATCATCTCCTTGCCGGTGCCGCTCTCGCCAGTGAGCAGGATTGTGCTGTCGGTGGGCGCGATGACCCCGATGGTCTTGTAAATTTTGATCATCTGCGGTGACACGCCGATGATGGCCGGCGCTTCGGGACCGCCGGCCGGGCTGGTTCCGAAGGGTGTTTTCTGTGCAGCCGGCTGACGCAGGGCGTTCTGGACGATTTTCTTAAGGTCATCGATGTCGAAGGGCTTGGTGATGTAATCGTAGGCGCCGAACTTGAGGGCATCGATGGCGCTGTCGGCCGAGGCAAAAGCGGTGATGAGGACGAACAGCGTTTCGGGATACCGTTCCCGGATGTGTTGCAATAGTTCCAGGCCGTTGCCGTCGGTGAGGCGCATGTCGCTGATCACGAGATGCACCGGCTGTCCGGCCAGCACATGCACCGCCTGGCCGATGGATTCCGCCGTGGCCACGGTGTAGCCCTCCTCGGTGAACACCAATTCGAGCAGCTCCCGCATGCTCAGCTCATCGTCGACGATCAGCAGATTCACTCCGGCACCGCCTCTCTCCGTAAATTGATTGTTTCCGTCTTAAACATGATGCGCACCGATGTCCCCTGACCGGGCGCGCTCTCCACCTCAATCCGGCCCCGATGGTCGGAGACGATCCGGTACACGATTGCCATGCCGAGACCCATGCCGCTGGGAAAGCGGCTCTGGAACGGCTCGAAGAGCTGCTGCAGCTCGGCCGGTCCCATGCCGCGTCCCGTGTCGCGGAACTCTATTATAAGCCCCCCCTCCTGGGGACGGCAATCGATCCGCAGCGTGCCCCCGGCGGGCATCGCCTTGATGGCATTGGTGCACAAGTTCCAGAAGACCTGCTTGATCTGGTCGGGATCGCCGTGGAAATCCAGTCCGGACGGGCAGCCGATGTACTCGATGTTGTGTCCGTCGCGCACCTCCGGGCTGTTCTTGAAGAGGAAAATCGTCTCTTGAAGCAGCGCGGTGATCTCGAACACTTTCGGCGAAAAGCGGCGCGGACTGGCGTACTGCAGAAAGTCGGCGATGATCCGGTCGAGTCGATGAGATTCGCGCAGGACAATGTCCATGAGGTGACCCTGTGAGGACGACAGCGTCAACTGGTTCTTGAGCACCTGGATCGAACCCATCATCGAAGCCAGCGGATTGCGGATCTCGTGGGCGATGGCGGCGGAGAGATTGCCGATAGCCGCCATCTTCCTCTGTACCTCCAGCTCATTCTCCAACCGCTTGATGTCGGTGAGATCCTGGAAGATGAACACATATCCTTCCACGCTGCCGCTGACCATGAGCGGCGAGATGGACAAGCCCACGTACATGGGACTGGGGCCGACAGGCAGCCATTTCTCGCTGCGGACCGGCCGGAGGTCCTCTCCGGCGTTGTGGATTTCAGCCTGGACATCCGGTGAGAGATCGAACATCGTGAGGGCGTTCTGGCCGAAGACATCCTCGATGGCGCGGCCGAGCAGGGTCAGCCCCATTTGGTTGATCTTGACAACCAGAAACGAACGGTCGGTGGTGAGCAGTCCGCTGCGGAGGCTGGCCAGAATGGACTCGTTGTACTCCTTGAGATCCTGCAACCGTCCCGTCTGCTGTTCCACTTTAAGTCGGGTCAAGCGCAACCGCTCGGCGAGCAGACCGATGAGGAATCCCACCAGGGCGAAACCCATCAGGTTGACTTCGGTGGCCAGGATGAATGCTTTCACGGTCTCCCACAACTCGACAACCGGGTTGAAGACGAAGAAGTAAATGAACTTGATGCCCAGGAAGCTGAGGCAGCTGAGTACGGTGATCACACTGACCCCGGCGAACCGCAGGAACAGGCTGGAATACAGGATGATGAAGAGATACAGGAGCGAGAACGGCGTTTCGACAACCCCGGTGATGAACACGATAAAATTCACCAGCGTGAAGTCGAACAGCAGGTGGACGTAGACCGCCGCCGGCCGCAGCCGCTCCGGCAGCTTGTTAAAGAACACGAGCAGGATGTTGATAACGAACGCCGAGAGCATCACGCCGTAAAACGCCGTGGCCAGCCGGTGCTGGGGATAGAAGAACGCCGTGACGTAGATGGTCGTCAGGATGATGGTGATCAGGATCGTCCGGATCACGATCACCAGGTTGAGCTTGTGTTTGAAATCGTCCATGAGAAAAGAAACCCTGGAAACAGTCTGTGTTTCCAGGGTTGACGGTTTCAGACGGTGCTTAGTGCGCGCCGGCCAACCGGGAGATGAGGGTGAACATCGGCAAGTACATGGACACCACGATGGTGCCGATGGTCACGCCCAGGAACACCAGCAGCAGCGGTTCCAGCAGGCTCATCAGGTTGGCGACGGATCGGTCCACCTCGTCCTCGTAGAAGGAGGCGACGCGCTCCAGCATGGAGTCCAGCTCGCCGGTCTGTTCGCCGACGTTGACCATCTGGATCACCATGGTGGGGAACATGCCCGTCTCCTCCAGCGGGGTGGTCAGATTCTTGCCGGCCTCGATCTCGGTCTGGACCTTCTTGATCGCCTGTTCGAAGATCACGTTGCCGGCGGCGCGGGAGGTGATGTCCAACGCCTCAAGGATGGGAATACCGCTGGTGATCAACGTGCTCAACGTCTGGGTAAACCGGGAGATGGCGATCTTCTGAAGGAGGACGCCGACGATGGGGATTTTCAGCAGCAGGCGGTCGATCACCTCGCGTCCGGCCGGGGTGTCGTACCACTTCTTGATCGCATAGGCGATGACCCCGATGATGATGATGATCAGGATCGCGAAACGGGCGATGAAGTGCGAGGCGCCGATGACGATCTTGGTCAGCAGGGGCAGTTCGGCGCCCAATCCCTCGAACAACGACGCGAACGTGGGAATGACCAGCCAGAGGAGCAGGAAGACGGCGACGATGGCCACGCTGATGACCACGGCCGGGTAGATCAAAGCCGATTTGATGGCCGCCTTCAACTTCACGATCTTTTCCATGTAGGCGGAGAGGCGCTTGAGGATCGTGTCCAGGATACCGCCGGTCTCGCCTGCCTGGACCATGTTCACGTAGAGGGCGTCGAACACTTTCGGGTGCTTGGCCATGGCGTCGGAGAGCGATTGGCCGGCTTCCACGTCACGCTGAACCTGCAGCAGCACCTGCTGAAAGGTGGCCTTCTCCTGCTGCATGCCCAGGATTCGGATGCACTGCACCAGGGGCAGTCCGGAGTCGATCATGACGGCGAACTGGCGGGTGAAGAAGGCGATGTCCTTGTCGGAAACGCGCTTCTTGATCGTGGGCAGGGCGATTTCCTTGCCCTTTTCCTTGACGCTGAGCGGATTGATCTGTTCGTTGCGCAACAGGGTCATGAGTGCCTGTTTGCTCGGAGAAAAACGCTCCCCGGAAACAATGGCATCGGTGACCAGATGCTTGCCGCGAAAAACGTATGTGGGCATACCCGTCTCCCTCAGTGGTTTTTCAGCTTCGACCTGTCGGGGGCTGCGGCCGCGGTCGGGCCATCTGACCCGTGCCGGCCGAAGCGACGACGCCGACACCCCGCTTGATCAGATCTTCCAGCTCAACGGGGTTCGGCGATTTCGACATGGCCGTTTCCAGCGCAATCTGCTTGTTCAGGTACAAGGTGGCCAGCGCCTGGTTGAACGTCTGCATGCCATGCTTTTCCTGGCCGGCCTGCATGGAGCCGTAAATCTGATGCACCTTGTCCTCGCGGATCAGGTTGCGGATGGCCGAGTTGGGAATCATGACCTCCAGCGCCACCGTGCGGCCGACGCCGCCCAATTTCGGCAACAGCGTCTGGCAGCAAACGCCCTCCAGCACCATGGACAGCTGGGTGCGGATCTGCTGCTGCTGGTGAGCTGGAAAAACGTCAATGATACGGTTAATGGTGCTGACGGCGGTGTTGGTGTGCAGCGTGGCCAGGGTCAAGTGGCCCGTCTCGGCCACGCGCAGGGCGGACTCGATGGTCTCCAAGTCGCGCATCTCACCGATGAGCACGACGTCGGGATCCTGCCGCAACAGCACGCGCAGCGCGTTGGTGAACGAGTGGGTGTCGCTCTGGATCTCGCGCTGGTTGACGATGCAGTTGCGGTGAGGATGCAGGAACTCGATGGGGTCCTCGAGGGTGACGATGTGGTCGTGGCGCTCCCGGTTGATCTTGTCGATCATGGTGGCCAGCGTTGTGGATTTGCCGCTGCCGGTAGGGCCCGTCACCAGGATCAGGCCGCGCGGTTTCTCGCACAGGGTGGCCAGGATGGAGGGCAGGCCAAGGGCTTCGAAACTCTTAATCTCAAATGGTATCAGTCGGAAAACCGCCGCAATGGCGCCGCGCTGATAGAAGATGTTGCCGCGGAAACGGGACACGTCCTTGACGCCGAACGAGAAGTCCAGTTCCAGGTTCTCCTCCAGGCGGTGCTTCTGGGCGTCCGTCAGGACGCTGTATGCCAACCGCTTGGTTTCCGCGGCGTTCATGGACGGGAGATCGAGCGGCCGTAACCGGCCGTCGATTCGAACCTGCGGCGGCGAACCGGTGGTGAGGTGCAGGTCCGAGCCGCCCAGTTCCTTCAACTTGCGCAGTAACTCGGGTAACGAAATCATGCCAGGACTCCGTTTTCAGATTCGAGGATATGCAATCGAATTATAACATTTTTCAACAATCAAACAACTTTTGTTCAATATAATGTTGAAAATGCACGGACTATCTCAATCCTTGATCGTCTCGCGGACCACCTCGTCGATGGTGGTAATCCCTTCCTTGATTTTCAGCAGACCGCTGCGCCGCAAAGTGAGCATGCCCAATTCGATGGACTTGCGCTTCAGTTCCCGGGCCGAAGCGCCGATGAGGATTAACTCAGAAATCTCCTCGTTGATGGCCATGCATTCGAAGAGGCCGATGCGGCCCTTGTAACCGGTGTTGTTGCAGTGTTCGCACCCCTGGCCATGCATGACCGTGACGCTGGACGCCTCCTCGGGAGTGAAGCCCAGGTCCACCAGGGATTTTTTGGGAACCTTCACCTCGGTTTTGCAGTTGGTGCAGATCTTGCGGATCAGACGCTGTGCAGCGACCAACAACAGGCTGTTAGACACGAGGAACGGTTCAATGCCCATGTTCAGCAAGCGGTTGATCGTCGAGGGCGCGTCGTTGGTGTGAAGCGTGCTCAGGACCAGGTGGCCGGTCAGGGCGGCTTTGATGGCAATCTCCGCCGTCTCGAAGTCGCGAACCTCGCCGACGAGGATGATGTTGGGATCCTGCCGCAGGAAAGAGCGCAACGCCGCAGCGAACGTGAGGCCAATCTGCTCGTGAATCTGAACCTGGTTGATGCCGCCGAGGTTGAATTCCACCGGGTCTTCGGCGGTGATGATGTTCACATCCGTGGTGTTGAGCCGGCTGATGGCCGAGTAGAGCGTGTTGGTCTTGCCGCTGCCGGTGGGGCCGGTGACCAGCACCATGCCGTACGGTTTGGTGATGGCGTCCTCAAAATATTTGAGGGAGTTCGGTTCCATGCCCAGCTTGGTCATGTCCAGCATCAGCTTGCTGCGGTCCAGGAGGCGCATGACGATCTTTTCGCCGTGGATGGTGGGCAGGCAGGAGACGCGGAAGTCGATCTCGATCTTTTTGCCTTCCAGCGTGGTCTTGACCTTGATGCGGCCGTCCTGGGGCAGTCGTTTCTCGGCGATGTCCAGCTTGGCCATGATCTTGACGCGGGAGGTGAGCGCGTCCTTGAGTTTCATGGGCGGAGCCATGACATTGTAAAGCACGCCGTCGATCCGGAACCGGATCCGGAAGTCTTTTTCGTATGGCTCGATGTGGATATCGGAGGCCGCGCGCTTGATGGCGTCGGCGATGAACAGGTTCACCAGCTTGATGATGGGCGCTTCCTCGCTGGAGCGCTGAAGCTCGTCCACATCCATCTGTTCCTGTTCTTCCTCGACCTCGAGGTCGAATTCGTCCTTCTTCTCCTCGATGGTGAGCTGGTCATACACCTTCTTCAGCTCGATGGCGTGCGGCGTGCCGTAGTATTTCTCGATCGCCCGGGTGATGGCGCCCTCCGATGCGATCACCGGCTCGATATTGAAGCCCGTCATGAACTTGATGTCATCCATGGCGAACACGTTGGAAGGGTCAGTGGTGGCAATGGTCAGAGTGGAACCGACGCGGCTCAGCGGGATGACCTGGTATTTCTGGGCGGTTTCCAGGGGGATCAGCTTGACCACGTCGGGATCGATTTCGAAATAATCCAGGTTGATCGACGGGACGCCGTACTGGTGGCTGAGCACGTTGGTGATGTCGTCTTCCGTCACGAAGTCCAGCTCCACGAGAATGGAGCCGATCCGGCCGCCGTATTTTTTTTGGTGCTCGAGAGCCTGGTTCAACTGTTCGGGTGAAATGAGTTTTTCCTTAAGCAGGAGATCGCCAATTTTGGTGGTCATGCGAATGAGTCCATATGTTTGGTGTTACGAAGATCGTAGAAGAGTTTGTAAAAATTGTCAAGAACCGATCAGCGCAAGATCAAGGCGAGATTCCAGTTAGACGAATCCTCACTTGCCGATGCAGAAGGTGCCGAAGATCCGGCCGAGCAGATCTTCCACCGCCGTGGCGCCGGTCAGGGTGTCCAACGCCGTCAGCGCGCGCCGCAGGTGGTAGAGCAGGTACTCCTCACTCTCGCCGGCAGCCAGAGATGAGGCAGCGGATTCCAGCGCCTGAATGCAATCGCCGATGCAGGCCTGTTGGCGCAACCCGACGATGACCGCATCGTCCGCGGGGAGGCCGTTGTCGGGCGCCGCCAGGAGCCGGACGTGCCGACGCAGCTCGTCGAGGCCGGCGCCGGTCCGGGCCGAAATGAGCACCACCGGGGACGCGGGGCGCGCCGCCTGAATGCGCGACGAAGTCGTTTGAATCGGCAGATCGGATTTGTTCAGCGCCAGCAACACCCCGTGCGACCGGACCGCGGCGAGGCGTTCGTCGTCAGCGGGCTCCCAATCGCGACTGGCGTCGATCACGAACACGATCACATCCGCATCGGCGGTTGCCGCCGCGCTTTTTTCAATACCCAGCCGCTCAATCCGGTCGTCCGATGCGCGCAGGCCCGCCGTGTCGACGACGGTGACAGGGAGTCCTTCGATCTGGATGGGTTCCCTCAAGACATCCCGCGTGGTGCCGGGCAACTCGGTGACGATGGCGCGCTCTTCTCCCACCAACCGGTTGAACAGGCTGGATTTGCCGACGTTGGCTCCGCCGGTGATGGCCAGGCTGAATCCGTCCTGAAGGAACCGGCCGTAGCGGAAACCGGCGGTAATCGCGGCGAGCTGTTTCGAGACGGCGCTGAGTCGTCCGGCCAGACCGCGCGCCGGGTGTTCTTCAGGTATGTCTTCGCCGAACTCCAACTCAGTCTCCAGGGCGCAGATGATGGCGATCAGCTCGTTTTTGACCGGCTGGAGGGATCGGGAGACGCTGCCCGCCAGCTGCCGTTCCGCCACGCGCGCCTGATGCAGGGTGCGGGCCGCCACGACGTCGCGGACCGCTTCGGCCTGGGTCAGATCCAGTTTGCCGGCCAGGAAGGCGCGCAGGGTGAATTCGCCGGGTTCCGCCAGCCGGGCGCCGGAATGGAGCAGAAGGCGGAGGAGTTCCCGAACGATCACCGGGGAGCCGTGGACGGAAATCTCAGCCATGTCCTGGCCGGTGTAGGAACGTGGCGCGCGGAAGGTGGTGACCACCGCCTGGTCGATGATCGAACCGTCGGACGGATCGATGAGACGGCCGAAGACGGCCCGGTTGGGAACGAGGCGCCGTCGTCCCTCCGGACGGAAGAGCTTGCGAATCAGGGGGCCGGCCGCCGGGCCGCTGATGCGGACGACGGCGATGGCGCCCCGCCCGGGTGGCGTGGCCGCTGCGGCGATGGTGTCATCGTGCCGAAGCGGGTGCATGTGACCCGATCACCGCGTGACGGCTTTTTTGGTTTTCGCCTTTTTCCCTTTGACCGGTTCGCCGGACGGGAGGAATTGCTCCACGGCCTTCTGCATGAGCCAGGCGAACACGTTGCTGAACAGGAAATAGACCACGAGGCCGCTGGACATGTTGAGGAAGAAGAAGGTCATCATGGCCGGCATCATGTAGGTCATCATGGCCTGCTGCACTTTGCTGTCCGGCGCGGGGGATGTGGCCGAAGTCTGCTTGATTTGGATGATCATGGTCAGGCCCATGACGACGGGCGTGATCCAGTAGGGGTCGGGCGCGGACAGGTCCTTGAGCCAGAACACGAAGGGTTGCCGCCAGAACTCGATGGACTTGTCGATCAGGTTGTAGAAGGCGATGAGGAAGGGGATCTGGACCACCATGGGCAGGCAGCCGCTCATGGGGTTGACGCCGTGCTCCTTGTAAAGCTGCATCATCTCCATGTTCATCTTCTGGCGGTCCTCGGCCGACTTGGAGCCCTTGTACTTGGCTTGGATAGCCTTCATCTGCGGCTGGATCCTCTGCATCTGCTTCATGCTCTTCATCTGGAAGAAGCGGATGGGAAACAGGGCCAGGGTGATGAAGAAGGTCAGGATCACGATGCACCAGCCCCAGTTGCTCACGTACTGGTTGAGCCAGCGCAGGGCATAGTAGAGCGGCTTGACGATGATGCCGAACCAGCCGAAATCGATGGCCTGGGCCAGGTCGTTCGAGATGCCCGACATGATGTCATATGACTTGGGGCCGAAGTAGACGGGGATCGTGGCTGCGTTGGATCCGGCGGGAAAGAAGACGGAGACGACGTGGGCTGTCTTGGCCGCGCCGTCCTTCGCGGTGTGGGACCACACGCGGTTGGTCGTCCGGATTTCGGGGAAGGCGCCCATGGCCAGGGCGGCGAAGAACTTGGTTTGCACGCCGGCCCACTTGAGGCTGCCCCGGATCATTTGCTCGCCGTCCTTCTCGTCGCTGACCTTCGGCCCGTCCAGGGTCGACGTGCTGCCGCCATCGAAATAAATGATCTGCGGCGGCGTCTGGTACTGTTCGGCGGGCACCAGGTCGTGCTCGGTCAGCCCGGGACCGATCTGCACCAGCGGCGCTATTGCCTGGCCGCGGTAAACCACCCGGCACTGCACGCCGATGACATACGGTGAATCCGAGGGGAAACTGACGCGTTTTTCCACCTCCAGGTTGGTCCGGCGGTAGGTGAAGCGAACCTGGCGGATGCTACGCCGGTCCTCCGTGACGGTCTCCTCATCGACTTGGTAGACCAGGCGGGCGAGCTCCGTTTCCAGGTCTGGCTGGGACGGCAGGTACAGCGAGAGAAAGGAGCCGAAATCGGGCGGCAGGACGGAGGGGATGAGCTCCACACCGCCTTCGCCGTCCTCGTGATACTTCTTGAGGACCAAACTGCGGAGCACCGCGCCGCGGTTGTCCAGTCGGGCAGTGAAGTGGTCGGAGTCGATGGTGACCGTGCGCGGTTCCGCCTGAGTTTCAGGAATCGCCGGTGCCGCCGGGGCGGTGTCCATCACGGGCGCCTCGGGCTGGGGGGCTGACGCCGCGGCGGGAGGCGGTGTGTCCGGCTTCGATGGTCCCGCCTGGCCTGTCTGGGCCGGAGGCATCGCCGGAGTCGGCGGCGGCGTTTTAACGAAGATCATCTGATAGGCGACCAGGATGACGACGGACAGAATGATGGCCAGAATCAGACGTTTTTCCATCGGGACTCCATGGAGCGGAATTCGCCCGGATCCACGGGATCAAATCCGCCGGGGTGGAATGGGTGGCACTTGGCCAGCCGGCGCACGCCCAGCCAGCTGCCGCGCAGGGCGCCGTGCGCCAGCACGGCCTGCCGGAAGTATTCGGAGCAGGTGGGATGAAACCGGCAAGCGGGCGGCAGCAGCGGGGACACGATCCGTTGGTAGGCGGTCAGCACGGCGACGAGCGCGGTTCGGATCACTTGGGCACATCCTGCAGGGGCAGCCGCTCCAGTTTCAACCGGTACTCACGCTCCAGTGCGGCGTAGGTGGCCGTCGCCGAAGCCTTGCGCGCGTTGAGCACCAGATCGAAGTGGGGTTCCCCCAACGGTTTGTTCTTCCGGAACATCTCCCGGTACAGTCGCTTCACCCGGTTGCGCACCACAGCCCCTCCGATCTTGCGGGATACCGTGGTGCCCAGGCGGTGGTACGCAAACGGGTTGGTCGTGTAATACAAAACGAACAGGGCCGAATCGAGTTTGCAACCCTGTTCGTATATCGCCAAGAACTCTGTTTGCTTGCGGATCCGATGATATCGGGTGAACGTGTGATCCGGATCGAAAATCACGGTCAGCTGCACACCAGCCGCTGGCGGCCCTTCGCCCGGCGTCGGGCCAGCACCTTCCGTCCGCCCTTGGTGGCCATCCGGGCCCTGAAACCGTGGGTTTTGGCGCGGCGTCTATTGTTGGGTTGAAATGTCCGTTTCATCGATGTATGGCTCCTCTGCTCGCGTTAGTGTTCGGTAGTTGATCGTTACTCTCTGCAGATCAGCAGGTTGTCCGCATGCGTAGCCGCGCGAATGGCGGTTTCCGAGTGCCGGCCGGCAGCGCAACGGGCTCATTTATATACAAATGACGTCGTCCTGTCAAGTCCGGAATGCAGGCCGCCGCAGACGAATGGCCTTGGGTGACGCGGGCGCGCCGGTTTATAATGGCACCGCATGGCCAGAATCCTGATCCTGAATCCTCCGTTCATGGACGATTTCGTCCGCTCGGCCCGCTGGGCGGCGCGTTCCCGCGGACGCGTCCAGCGCCATCCCGATTACCTGCTCGTCGCCACGGCCGTCCTGGAGGCGGCGGGACACGATCTGAGATTCATAGACGGAGCTGCCCTCAATCTGAAACCGGCGGACATCCGGGAAGCGGCGGACGCATTCCGGCCGGATATGGCCGTGCTGCACACCACGACGCCATCCATATACAGCGACATCAGCCTGGCCCGGTCGATCAAGGAACGCTCCGGGGCGTTCACAGTGCTGGTGGGCAACCACGTCTCGGCCGAGCCGGACGACAGCTTCCGGATCGCGGCCGGGGCGGTGGACCGAATCGTGCGGGGCGAATACGATTTCATCCTGCGCGAACTGGCCGACCGGCCGGATGATATGAGCATAGCCGGAATTTCCTTCACCGGCGACGGCGGGGTGGTGCACAACCCGCTGCCGCCGCCGCTGGACGTGGACGAATTGCCGTTTCCGGCGTGGCGTCACGTGCGACCGGAGTGGTACCGCGACGCCGGCAAGTTGTATCCCTTTCTCACGCTCCTGTCAGGGCGGGGCTGCTTCGCGCGATGTACCTTCTGCCAGGATCCCCAGCTCATGGTGGGGCACCGTCTGCGCATGCGCCGGCCGGAACTGGTGGTGGACGAGATCGCGCACGATCTGTCGCTGTTTCCCGGACTGCGCGAGATCATGTTCGAAACCGACACCTTCGTGGCCTCTCGCCCCCACGTCGCCGGCGTGTGCGAGGAGATCCTGCGTCGCGGCATCCGGATCGCCTGGAGCTGCAATGCCCGGGTAGACATGGACCTGGAACTGCTTCCGCTGATGCGGCGCGCCGGTTGCCGGATGCTCATGGCGGGATTCGAATTCGGCACCCAGGCCGCTTTGGACGCCGTTCGCAAGGGCGTGACGCTGGAACAGAGCGAGGCGTTCGCGCGCCGGGCGCGCGAGCTGGGCTTCATCGTCCACGGCTGTTTCATGGTGGGTGCGCCTGGCGAAACCCGGGAGTCTGCCCTCCAGACCATCGCGTTCGCCAAACGGCTGCCGCTGGACACGATCCAGATTTCGGGAATCTGCGTCTATCCGGGCACCGAGATGTACCGTTGGGCTGTCGAGAACGGCTTCCTGGTGCCGCAGGATTGGACGGAGTGGATCAGCGCCGACGGCGAACAGGTCACTCTGCTGAGCTATCCGCAGTTGTCGAAGTCGGAGATCGACGAGTTGATCGACCGCGGCCTGCGCGAATTCTACCTGCGGCCACGCCAGCTGCTCCGGATGCTCACGGCGGTGCGTTCCTGGGGGGACGTCCGGCGCAAGGCCTACGGTGCGTGGAGCTACCTGCGCTACAACCTGGAGCGCCTGCGGGGGAGGCGCCGGCCATGAACGTTTCGGTCGTGGTGCCATGTTTCAACAGCGCCCGCTATATCGAGCGAACGCTCGATGCACTCCAGCGGCTGGAATCGGGCGGGCACGAACTGGAGCTCGTGCTGGTGGACGACGGGTCCACCGACGATACGGCGGAGCGCATCAGCCGGCGAGGCGTCACGCTGATCCGGCAGCCGAACCGCGGCCCCGCCGCCGCCCGGAACACCGGCTGGCGCCGGGCTGGTGGTGAAGTGATCTGTTTCACCGATGCCGACTGCATCCCGCCGCCCGGATGGGTTGCCGGCATGGTCGACGGCCTGGAAGCCGCTGACGTGGGGGCGGTGGCCGGCAGTTACGCGGCCGCCAACGGTGAGCGACCGTTGGCCCGGCTCATCCAGGCCGAGATTGCCTTCCGCCACCGGCGGATGCCCGCGTTCGTGAGGGCCGGCGGCACTTACAACCTGGCGGTGCGGCGCACCGTGCTGGAACAGGTAGGCGGCTTCGACGAGTCATTCCCAACCGCCAGCGCCGAGGACAACGACCTGTCGTACCGCATCCGTCACGCCGGTTACCGGATCGCCTTCCGTCCCGGCTGCCGGGTGGCTCATCACCATCCGGAACGGATCGGGGGGTATCTCCGCACGCAATACATCCACGGCTTCTGGCGGAGCCGGCTGTACCGCAAGCATCCAGCCTTCGTGTCCGGCGATGACTACACCCGGCCGCGAGACATGCTGGACGTCGCGCTGGCGCTGGTGATCCCCGGAGCCGCCCTGTCGGCCGCGGCCGGCGTGCCGTGGGCCGGCTGGGCGGCGGGTGGCGCCACCGGCGCCCTCCTGCTGCTCGAAGGGTGGGCCGCGACGGGCGTCGCCCGCGAGGCGCGGGAATTCGGTTTGTGGCCTCTCGGCCTGACCGTGTTCACGCTCCGGGCGTTTGCGCGAATGTCAGGGTGGGTGCTCGGCTTCCTGACGCCAAGCCTCCGGGGCGGGCAGGGGAGCCGCGGGAGGATGCGGCGATGAACCGGCCGTTCGATCTCCGGGAAGTGCTCTTTCTGATCCCCGCATACAACGAAGAGGGCAATCTCGGCGCTGTCCTGGACGAACTCCACCGCGAGTTTCCCGCCGCGACTCTGCTGGTGATCGACGACGGATCCGCCGACCGGACCGCCGCGGTGGCGCGTGCCCACGAGGCGGTCGTCGTCACATTGCCGTTCAACATGGGAATCGGCGCCGCCATCCAGACCGGAATCGCTTACGCTCTGGCCGAAGGATTCCACTGGGTGCTCCGCCTAGACGGTGATGGCCAGCATGATCCGAGCGACATCCACCGCTTCTTCGATCATATCCGCCGGCAGCCGGTGGACCTATTGGTCGGTTCCCGCTTTCTCTCCCGCGCCGGTTTCCAATCCTCCTGGCTGCGGCGGCTGGCCATCGGTTTCCTCTGCCGCCTGATCCGGGCGCTGACGGGATTCCGGGTGACCGACGCCACGTCAGGGTTCCACCTGTACAGCCGCCGGGCCATGCAGCGCCTCTGCCGCTTTTACCCAGACGACTATCCGGAGCCCGAAGTCATCATCATGCTGTATAAATGGCAGATGTGCGTCGACGAGGTGCCGGTGACCATGCGCGAGCGATCCGCCGGCATGTCGTCGATCACGTTTCTGCGATCCGGGTATTACATGATCAAGGTAACGCTGGCCATCTTGATCGATATGATCCGCTACTGAGCCGGAGGTGCCGCATGACGTTCGTCCAGATCTTCACCACAGTGATCAACGGCCTGCTCCTGCTGGCCATCATCCACTTCCTCAGGCGGGAAAAACTGAAGGAGAAGTACTCCCTCCTGTGGCTGGCGGCCATCGTCTGCATCCAGGTGCTCATCCTTTCGGAAGGCTGGCTGAACCGGCTGGCTCAGTTGGTGGGCATCTACTATCCGCCATCGCTCGTGTTCTATCTGGCGATCCTGTTCCTGTTCGCGATCATGCTGCACCAGGGACTGGCGATGTCCAAGCTGACCCGTCAGAACCAGGTGCTGGCCCAGAGGCTGGCCTTGCTGGAAGCCCGACTGGAATACCGATCGCCTTTAGGAGGCGAGGAGCCGCCGGCCAAGGACTGATCACTTCCCGCCGTTTTCAATCCGTTCGAAGGTTTTGGCCTGGCGATTTTTGCGGACCCGGTCCACGTCGTAGACCTCATTGTGGAAGACGATGTGGACGCCGGGGGGGAGGAATTTCGTGGCGAAGAGCGCTTCGGTGAGATTCTGGATGCCGTCGCTGTTTTGCACCACCAGCGGCAGCATGGCGCCGGTCAGGACGATGGGGACCTTGATCTGCGACAGATGCGACTTGATGTAGCGTCCGGTGTCCACCATGGTGTCCGTGCCATGGGTGAGGACGATGGGACGACCGTCTTCCTGGAGGCGCTGGATGGTCTGGGCGATTACTTGGCGGTGCTCGTCGGTCATCTGGAGGCTGTCGATGTTCATGAGCCGCAGCGAATGCAGCCGGACATAGGGGAGACGCAGCGGCGGGAATTCACGGTCGATCCAGCTTTCGATGTTGTCGATGCCGCCCTGAACTTCGTCGTAGATTTTTTCGATGGTTCCACCCGTGAAAACGATATTGATGTGATGCATCTGGCTCATGCGTGACTCCGTGGGGTCATGATCCGGCGGGCCGGCAGGAAGAATGTGCCGCCGCGTGCGGCCATCGCCTCCAGCAGGGCCAGTGGCTGCGCGGCCGCCAACAGGGCGAAGTATAACACTTTTCGTGCAATCGCCAAGCGGTTGTCGCCGCGGACGGCCATAGCTACGGGGTCCAGGGCGGGGGCCAGCGACGTGGCGATCGCCGCCGCATTGTCGCGCAGCGAGAAAAACCGGGGCGGCCCGGGCTCGAAACCGATCCGGCGAAGCAGGTCGGCCATGGCGTGCGGCTGGAAGCCCACCACGTGGCGGGGGATGTCCAGGCCGCTCCAGCGCCGGCCGAACCAGCGGCATTGCCAGCTGTCCAGGTTGGGGACCTGCAGCAGCAGGGTGCCGCCGGGCGCCAGCCACCGGCCGACGCGGCTCAGCGCGTCACCGGGTTGCGGCAGGTGCTCCAGCACATGGAACAGCGTGATAAGGTCGTAGCCCTGCTCGGGCAGATCGGCGGTGTCGATGTCGCCGACGTGCACCCGGAGCCCGTAAGCGGCCTGGGCCGCCTGGGCGGCATCGGGCGAGGCGTCGAGCCCTTCGCCCGCGACGCCGGTCACCCGGCGCAGCACATGGAGAAAGGTGCCGCTGCCGCAACCCACATCGAGGACCTTCGGCGCGGATCCTGCCAGATGCCGTCGAGCCACGTGGACGTGATGGCGCAACACCGCCTCCCGGTAGACCGTCTCCAGCTTGTGCGACAGACCCCGGGGCCGGTCCTGGGCGATCCACCAGTAGGGGCGCGGATAGGCATCCGCGAGCGCCCGGGGTTCCGGCATGGGGTGCAGAAATGCGCATCGGCAGGACAGACAGCGGTGCAGGGTGTGGACGACGGGCGACGTGTGAAACAGGAAATCGGAGTTCTCCAGCCAGCGGCAGGAGTCCGCGGCCCCGCAGATCGGGCATGCTGGCGGCGGTGTGTTCACGGCCGGAACCGCTTCTGGAACAGGAACAGCAGGTTGCGGAAACCGTCTCGCCACGGTTGGAGTTTGATTTCGCCCATCCGGTTCGAGAAGTTGATGGGGATCTCCCGAAATCCGACTTCCCGGTTGCGAATGGCCTCGATCTTGATCTCTTCCGAGAACGCCATCAGGTCGCTGCGGAGCCGGAACTGCTTCAGGATTTCCCGGTAGAAGATCCACATGCCCGACTGCGAATCGCGCACCCAGCGGAAGTAGAGCAGCGACAGGCACAGGCTGAGCACGATGTTGCCGAATTTGTGCTTGAAGGACATGGCTTCGGGATTTTGTACCGGAAACCGTGAGGCCGAGACGAAGCGGACGCCGGAGTGGAGCAGGGCCTCGATGAGATACGAAATGGCGTCCACAGGGTAGGAATGGTCGCCGTCCAGGGTGATGATAATATCCCCTTGGGCGTTGGCCAGACCGGTCTTGTAAGCCCGGCCATACCCGCGGATACTTTCCTGGATGACCGTGGCGCCAAAGGAGGTGGCGATGTCGGCGGTCCGGTCGGTGGAACCGTTGTCGACGACGAGGACCTCGTCCACGAAGTTGGGAATCTGTTTCAGGACGAGCGGAATCCCTTCCTCTTCATTGAGGCACGGGATGACCACCGTGATCCGGTTGCCCTTGTACATGTGCGCTTCCTGTCAAGCAGTTCAATCTAGCAGATGGGGTGTCGAATTGCAATCCGTTTTGCCGACGGCGAAGATGGTAAATCCCGTCCCTGCCGTGATCTGCATGTGCGCCCGAACATGACGGCGGGATAAAAAGCAGTTGACAGGGCCCGGAGGCGTCTTTATAATCCAGCCCTTCGCTCGGTTCTTTGGGTTTGGCGATATCGCTTCGAAGCGGTGGCCGAGGTAGCTCAGCCGGTAGAGCAGGGGACTGAAAATCCCTGTGTCGGCGGTTCAATTCCGTCCCTCGGCACCATCCTTTTACAGGGCATGCCTGAATCCAGGCTGCCCTTTTTTTGTTTTATGCAAACCGCCGCGGGGAAGTGTCGCGGTGTGGCCCTGATGCGATTGACTTCGGTGGGGGTATCGCTGACAATGTCCCCAACGTGCACCGCACCATTCGAATCGGTCCGAGGAGGTCGTCGTGAAGTGCCCCCAATGTCATGCGAGCATCGCCGAATTGGCCCGGCACTGCATGCAGTGCGGCCACAGGTTTTCGGATGACGAACTGGAGCGGGCTCGGGCTTTTCAGGAACTGCGGCAACAGCTGCAGGTCGTCCGAAAGCAGGTCCGCGGGTTGTGGGAGAATCTGGACCAGCTCGATGGTCGCGTCACGGCTTTGAGCGAGCATCTGGTGGCCACGCCGGTCGAACCTCAGCCCGAATCTCAGGCAGCCGGGACGCTCGCCGCAGTCCGATCCGCCGCAGTGGAGCAGCAGCCGAAAACAGAGCCGGCTCCGGCGCCAACCGTCCCCCCGCAACAGGCGCCGCGCACCGTCGCCCGGGCGCCGGAGATGGAGGTTCGCCTGGGTCAGAAGTGGATCCTGGCCATCGGAGTGATCATCATCGTGCTGGCGGTGGGGTACTTTCTGAAATACTCCTTTGACCGGGCCTGGATCGGTCCGGCCGGCCGGGTCGCACTGGCGTTTCTGTGGGGGATCGGGTTGCTCGGAGCGGGAGAGCTCTTCCGCCGTCGGGGCTACCGGGTTTTCGGGCTCTGTCTGGCGGGCGGCGGCGTGGCGGTCCTCTATTTCGCGACGTTCGCCGGTTTCCAGATCTACCAGCTGTTCGGACAGGCCCTTGCCTTTGGCGTGATGGTCCTGATCACGGCGCTGGGCTGTGCCCTGGCGGTGGTCTACGACAACAAGTGGCTGGCGGCCCTGGCGATGATCGGCGGTTTTCTGACCCCACTCTTGCTCAGCACCGGCCAGGACAACCAGATCGCCCTGATGACCTACCTTACGGTCCTGAACCTGGGCCTCCTGGTCATCGCCTTCCGCAAGCAGTGGGCCTTGCTGAACGCCCTGGGCTTCATCTTCACGTACATCACCTACTTCGCCTGGGGTGTCACCCACTACAATGCGTCGAAGTTCTGGCCCGCAATCATTTTCCTAAACATCTTCTACCTCATCTACACCCTGATGCCCTTCGCTTACCAGTGCTTCCGAGGCCGGATCGATCGACTGTGGGGCTTCCTGATCATCACGCCGAACTCCTTGCTGGCCTTCAGCGTGAGCTATGGGCTCATCGCCGACCGTTCGGACGGTATCTGGGCCAGCGTCGTATCGGTGACGTACGCGTTCATCTTCCTCGCACTGGCCGCCTTTCTGGAGCGGCGGGGCCAGCGGAGTGTGGGCGCGTTCGTCGTGCTGCTGGCCAAGGCGATGCTGTTTCTGTTCATCACCGTGCCCATCATTTTCTCGGAACATTGGATCACCGTGTTCTGGGCGGCCCAGGCGGTTGCGCTTCTGTGGATGGGACTGCGGCTGGGACGCCCCACCTTGCAGCTCGCCGGCGCGGGTGTGCTGACTCTGGCCGGCGGCAAGCTGCTGCTCTGGGATTATCTCGACAATTTCGATCTGGATCTGGACAGCCTCTGTTTCCCGGCCGGTTACATGAGCTGCGCCGTGGACCGCTGGCTGTCCGCCGCGGTGGTCATCGGGCTGACGATCCTGTTTTACCGGCTGGTCAAGTACTACCTGCCACGCCCGGAGCATCAGGCGCTGCGCAACACGCTGGCCGTCCTGGCCGCAATCGGCTGGAGCGTGCTGCTGTTCGGCGTGCTGAACCTGGAAGTCAACGCGTTTTTCTACGACTATCTGCCCACCGGGCGGTTTGCTGCGGTGTCGGTGCTCTGGAGCTTGTACTCGGTGATGCTCATGCTGCTGGGTTTCCGGTGGAACCGGCCGTCGCTGCGTCGGCTGTCGCTGGCGTTGTTCAGCCTGACGATCCTCAAGGTGCTCATCTGGGACATGGCCGAAGTGAAAACCCCCTACCGCATCATTTCATGCTTTGTCCTGGGGTTGTTGCTTGTCGGCGTGTCGTACCTTTACCACCGCTACAAGGAAGTGCTCCTGGGGCCTCGGCCGGATGCGGACAAACCGGAGGGACAACCATGAGCCGGCATCAGCTGTTGGGGGTGTGGCTGGCGATCGCCGCCGGAGCGACGATGGCCCAGGTTGACAGCCCCACTGTGGAGCAGTTCAAATACCAGGCGGAAATCCGGGGCGCAATCCGGCGGCACGCCATCTGCCGAATCCCGCTCCCGCTGGAGCTGTTGACCCGCAGCGAATCCAATCTGGCGGACATGCGTCTGTATGACGCCGACGGGCGCGAAATTCCATTCGTCGTCCGTTTCAGCCGTCTGCAGCCCAAGATAACCGAAGCCCCCCTCACAATCACCAGCTACGAAAATAGCAGGGGGAGTGTTCAGCTGACCGTCACGGTGCCTGAGGCGATAGGCGCCGTGAGCGGGATCGATTTCACGATCCCGGAACGAGACTTCCGGAAACAGGTCACGGTGATCGCGAACGATCCAGCCGGCCCCGTTATCGGCCAGGACACAATTTATGACTTTTCATCTCACGTAGACCTGCGGCGAACTCGGGTGGATTTTCCCGCCACCGATGCGCGAGCGCTGGTTCTGCGGATCACGGATTCTGAAGCGGCGCCGGAGAACCGTGACACCGTACAGGTGACCGCCACGGGGCTGGAGATCATCTTCAGTCGAAGCTGGGCGAAGCAGCTTAGAATCGACGCCGTCCATGGACGATCGGTGCAGGAGGAACCCGGAGGCCCCCGCATCGACCGCTGGCCGCTGCGGCCCGTGCCGGCCGTTCAGAATGCCAGCCGGCAGACGGTGATCGATATTCCCGTGCGCCTTCCCGCCGGTCGGATTCAGTTCGACGTGACCACGCCGGTTTTCTACCGCACGGTGGCCGTTGAAAGCAGCCCGAACGGCCGTGATGGGAGCTGGCAACCCTTCGCCAGCGGCACCATCTGCGCATTCCCGCTGGGCGGTCGGCCGGAGCGACGGTTGCATCTGGATCTGCCGGGTACCGGTATCGCGCAGTACCGGATCGCCATAGAAAATGGCGACAGCCCGCCACTGGAAATCCGTTCCCTGTCATTTGAAAGCCCGACCCGGGAGATTTTCTTCGTGGCTGACAACGATCGGCAACCGTACCGGCTGATGGTGGGCGCCCGTTCGGTCCGCGCCCCCAATTACGACATTGATCGTTTTGGCGGCAGCGATGCCTGGGCCGATCAGGCCCGTACCCAGGTTACCATGGGAGCGGTCTCCGGCAATCCTGACTACGACCCCCAGGCGGGCGCCTCCCGCCGGGAACAGGTGGAACGGACGGTGCTCATCGCTGTGATTCTGGCGTTGGTGATCGGTTTGGGGTACTGGCTGTTCATCCTGCTTCGGAAGGGGGGCGTGGGCGCTCCCTCCGGCGACAAACCCGACGCCTGAGGCCGGATTGGTCCGCGCAGTCATCATCATCGCTTACCTGGCGGCGGTCGCTGGCGCCGGACTTTGGCACGCCCGGGCCTCCCGTCGACCGGACGATTATTTCGTGGCCGGCCGACGGGGTGCATTCTGGCAGGTTTTCGGCAGCCTGGGGGCGACGATCGTCGGCGCCTCGGCAACACTGGGAATCTGCGGCCTGGCGGCGACGAGCGGTTTCGGCGCGTCGGCGTGGCTGTGGGGCGGAGCGCTGGGCCTGATCGCCGCCGGTTGGGCCGCGCGACGACTTCGACAGACCGAGACGGTCTACACGGTGCCGGAGTATCTGGGGTGCCAGTACGGGCCGCTGGTCCGGCGCTTGTCCGGGCTGCTCATCGTGACGGGCTGGATCGGCGTGATCGCCGCCCAACTGCTGGCCATCGGCTGGATTGTCGGGCCTGTGGCGGGTTGCCCGGCGTGGTTGGCGATGGCGATTGCCGCCCTTCTCCTCGGCGTTTATGTGACGGCCGGCGGGCAGAAATCGGTGTTGCGGACGGACCTGCTGCAGTTGGGTGCGCTGACCATCGGCATCACCATGCTGGGGGTGGCGGCCTGGCGGGCACTTGCAGCGGGAGAGCCAGCCGCGCTGTTGCAGGCACGCTGGACGGAGTTCATCGCCGACCTCCCTGTCAGGAGTGGCGATTATCTGTCCATGGCTCTGGTGACCTTTATCCTGTTCGCCACGGGACCGGACATTTTTTCCAGATTTCTCTGCGCGCGAACCGCGGTGACATTCCGTCGAGCGGCGATCGCCTGCGGCACGCTGCTGATCCCGTTCAGCATCTGGATCTCCGTCATCGGCGTGATCGGTGCGGCGGTCTTGCCCTTGACCACAGGGGACGCCTTGTTGCCGTCCCTGACCGTCGCCGTGCTGCCCGAGTGGGGACAAGGCCTGGTGCTTGCGGGCTTGCTGGCCGCCGTCATTTCGTCGGCCGACACCTGCCTGCTGACGGCATCCTCGATCCTGGTCATGGAGCTGAAGCCGGAGCCGGCCCACCCGGATCGGGACGCTTTTCGACGACGGATGCGCGTCGCGGTTCCCCTGGTGTTGCTCATTTCGCTGGCCACCGCGCTCATCTATCCGTCGATCATCGGGGCGCTTCTGGCGGGTTACCAGATTTATGCCGCGGCTGTCAGTCCGCTGCTCCTGCTGGCAGTGGCCGGTCAGAGTATGCGGATCGGTAACCGATTGGCTGCCGGGTTGAGCCTGGCTGGTGCTCTGGTTGGATTCGGGGCGGTCCTCACCGGAGTCAACTGGCTGCTGGCGGTCTGGTTCGGCTGTGTCGGCGGCGGGGTGTTCGGAGCGTGGACACTTGACTGGCAAAAAAAAAGAGCCGTCCCGAAGGAACGGCTCCGTGAAGATGACTAATCTTACTTGACGTAGATTTCTACAAAGTGCTTGGCGCCTTTGTCGCCGTTCTCGGCGCGGACGCGAACCTGGAACAGGCCCCGCAGGATGAATTCAGCGGTGTTCGACTTCACGGCGGCGGCTAATTGATCATACTCCGGGGTGCCGCTGGGAATATCGGCCGCCTGGGACAGGAAATTGAGATAGGCGGCATGGCGGATGGCCTCATCGGCCGGCATGGCCGAGCTCAGCCAGGTGAACCGCTCGTAGTACACGATTTCCTTCTTCGTCTTGATCACGATCATTTCCTTACCGGTGCCAACGTAGGCGTTCAAATCGGGTTTCTGCAGGTTCAGTTTCAAGTTCAGTGATTTGGCGTACTCGGATTCCGTGAAGGCGATAGTTGTCTTCCCGATAACTGCCAGAGGGGCGATGGATAGGGCCAGTACGAGCATCAGGGCGGTGGCGATCAGTTTCTTCATCATGTCTCCTCGAAGAATCAAGTTCGATAAAAAAGACGGTTATTTTAGCTTAAAGTTTCCAGCTTCGATACCAATTTTTTTCTGGAAGGGATATGATCAGAATGCCCGGAGAGTCAGTCCTGGATGATGATTTCGTGGGTGATGGGACACACCTTGCGCAACATCGCCGCGACCCCGCAGTACTTCTCCTGAGACAAGTCGACGGCCTTCTCGACCTTGTCGCGCGCGATATTCGGGCCATGCAGGACGTACCGAATATGGATCCGGGAGAAGACCTTTGGGTGATCGGCGGTCAGTTCGCCGGACACCTCCACCGAGAACCGGGTGAATGCCACCCGCATCTTGTTCAGAATGCTCACCACGTCCATGCCGGTGCAACCCGCCAGTCCGGTCAACACCAGCCCCTTGGGCCTCGGACCCGAGTTGCGGCCGCCATGCTCGGAGGACGCGTCCAGACGGACGGTGTGGCCGTCCTGCGTAGCCACAAATGCCATGCCGCCGTCCCAGGTTGTAGTTATGCGCACTGCCGGCCTCTCACATAGTATTCCTGTTAAAAACCCGCATCGAGATGTTTTCCCACAACAGTTGAGCGAACGAGATCTCGACGTATGATCGGATCGACACATAGCAGCCGCCGCAGGTGTTGTGGGCGGAAAATTCCCGGGCCAATTGATCCTGGGTATCGAAATTGATCCGCTGGAGTGAACAGGGGTTCAGCTTGCCCTCGGGTCGGACCACCATGAACCGGATGCCGGCGCTGCAGTTGGGGATGTTGCCCTCGCGCATGAATCGCATGATGCCATCCAGGTTGTAATGGGAGTTCACCACCCGGCGATAGACGCCCTGGCGCCGCTTGCAACGCGCAAACAGCTGCTCCACGGCGTCGAGGTCTTCGGCTTTGCTCACGACGTACTCGGGATTCTGGGTGCGGAGCGGCGTGTAGATGCTGAAGCTCAGGCAAACACCCCAGCGGTCGGCCGTCCGGATGATGGGTTCAAGCTCGCCGACATTCGCCGAGGTGATGGCGGTGTTGAGCACCACATCGCCGTGGCCTTCAGCGGCCAGTTGCGGGATCACCTCGTTCAAGATGTTGTACAAGCCGGGAATCAGGCGGAAGTCATCATGGCGGGAATCGGGAAAATCCAGCGAAACGGAGAACTGGTTCACCCCCGCTTCGCGGAACGCCCGATAGCGCTCCAGCGTCATGAGCGAGCCGTTGGAAACCAGGATAGTGTAGGGAAAGAAGGGATTGATCTTGACGGCCCGAACCACATCGAGCAGGTCGTCCCGGAGGAGCGGCTCGCCGCCGGACAACTGGACCACCGGCGGGTGGAACTGGTCGATGAATTTCCGGAAGCCCTCCGGTTTCATGCGTTCCTCGTCAGGGCGGTGGCCCTCGATGTCGCAATGCCGGCAGTTGGCGTTGCAGGAGAGGGTGGTCTCAAAGGAGATGACCACCGGGCGGCCCGAAAAAAAGTTCCGCGTCCCGTGCCAGATCAGCTGCGGCGCGTATTTCATAGGGATATGGGGCATGACACTTCCTTTCAGTTGACGAACAAAATGTCACTATAGTGGATGCCGGTCGGATTTTCAACCGGGAAGTCGGACTGGGTCCAGGGCGGTGGCGGGCTTACTCCGATCAGCTTCAGGTCCAGGACCCTACGGAAATGGTCGTCCGGGGCGAGAAGTTGCACATAGACAGAGGCGATGAAAACCTCTGGCAAGGGCATCAAATGCCGTCGGGCACGAATTAATACGTCATGATCCGCAATCGCGTGGCGTCGCCTCTTGCTCCAGTATCATCAGGAGGAAGGCCAGTTGAAAGAGCAGCAACCCGTTGGCGACGATAATCACAGCATTCACGAAGCCCGGCAGGAGCCCTGGCACGAGCATGTTGACTCCGAACGCGATGACGGCGATGTTCAGCGCCGCCTGCGTGCGGAACAACCGGGTGACGATGGGCGGGAGAGGATCTGCCGGCGGGGTCTTCCTCTCCTTGATCCTCTGGCGGAGCCGCCTGGCGAAGTAAAGGCCCCCGGCCGTGAGGTTCAATACGGCGAGGAGGGCCCGGAGGACGCTAGTGAGCACCCCCGGCGCGATGCAGGAGAATGCACCCAGGCCGACGAAGGCGATGCCGTAGGAGACCATCAGCCACGACCGCCGGTAATGGCCGATCGGAGAGTCTCCCAGCGACATCATCTGGATGGCGAAGAGAGTGAGCAGGAGACCCTGCAAGCCATCGGGCGAGAAGGGGATCCATCCCAGATTGACGGGTATCAGGACCAATCCAAGGAGAGTCAGCAGGACTCCCATCAGAAGAAGTGTCGCCAGCGAGAGAGAGAGGTTGGCTTCCCCGAACAGCCCTCTCCGGGTTTTCCTCGCATCTTCTGCAACGGCCACTCCTTTCAACGTCGGATGCTGATCCGCTTCCGGCCACCGTCGGATGATCTGCTGAATAATCCCGGCCAGGGACAGGAGGCCGAGTCCGGTGGCGACGAGGGTCCCGGCGGTCACGTAGTCCGAGACGGCCCCGGGACACAAGGTGATCAGCCCCAGGGCAGCCAACAGCAGGTATACCGCGCCACTACAGACAGCGAGCGATTTCAGGATCCCGGGCCCGGCCATCCACCGCCGCCCCTTCTCGCGGGCCATCAACAGCTGCAGAAAGAGGGATAACCCGCCTGCTGTTAGCACGAATCCGACCAGCCATCGGGCGAAGCCCGTAAGGAAACCCGGGATGAAACAGAGGGACATGCCCAGGACCGCAACGGCCATGCCGCCGGCAACCGCGGCCCAGGAGCGGCGCAGGTCGCCGAAAGGCGTCTTACCCATCGCGATCATCTGAAAGGAGACGAGCACCAGGAAAAGCCCGTAGGTGCCGTCCGGGCTATATGGCACGATCCCCGTATGTATCGGCGCCAGGAGGATGCCGAACAGGAGCAAGAACGCTCCGAAGATGAGCAGGACGACGACTTCCAGGGAAAGGTCGGCCTCCTCCAGCAGCTTTCGCATGAGCGGGAATTGAGGACGAGTGGTGGGCATCATCGGCTAGGGACCCTCTTGCGGGAACGATCACTCGGGATCGCCGCTTAAAAAACCGGGGTGGAGATAGGCCGGGTCGGGGTAGGTGTAGAATCCCCGACCGGACTTGGCCCCCAGCCAGCCCTTGTCGATGTAGTCCCGCTTGAACTCGTCGGCGAAGGCCTGGGCGCCTGGGTCACCCGACAGCTTGGCATTGCTCTGCATCACGTGCCAGATGGTGTCCAGCCCGATCTGGTCGTTCAGGCCGAACGGGCCGCAGGGCATGCCGAGGTGGATCATGACCGCCCGGTCGACGTCCTCAACCGAGGCGACCTTGTCCACCAGCGAGATCCGGATGGCCGCGGAGTTCATGGCACCCCAGATGGCGTTGGACACGTAGCCGGGATTCTCCTTCTTGAGGACCAGCGGGACCTGCCGGATCCGCCGGGCGAAGGCCGTCAGCAGTTCCACGATCTCGGGCGCGGTCCCCGGATGGGGCATGATGTCCACGAGTCGATGGTCGATCACGCCCAGGAAATGCAACGCGGCGAACCGGTCCGGCCGGCCGGTAGCTTCGGCGTACATGGACGGCAACAGCGTGGATGTGTTGGTTGTGAAGACCGTTTGGGGTTTGCAGACCGCGTTGAGTTGGGCGAAGACCTTCGCCTTGAGGTCGGGATCCTCGAAGATCGACTCGCTCACGAGGTCCGCATCCGCCCCGTCCCGGGGATCGGAGGAGTAGCGGATCCGGGCGATGGCGGCTTCGGATTCCTCGGGTTTCATTGTCCCCCGCGCCACCAGGTCGGCAGCGAAGGCGGGAATTCTTGCCTTGGCATTCTCCAGGGACTTCGGGACGGCGTCGTAGGCGACCACTTCGTAGCCGTAGCGGGCGCACTGCAGGGCGATCTTCTGGCCCATGGTTCCCGTGCCCACCACCAGGATCTTGCGGATGTCGTCGATGGTCATGATGCGTCCTCCGGAAGCGTTCAGAACTGCCCGTAGATCTGGTGACGGCCGGTGACGAGCGTGGATCGGTCCCAGCGTCCCGAGAACAGGTACGAGAAGAGGCTGTCGGCCTCCGCCCCGTCGTATTGTGCGAGAGTCGAAAGACCCGCGACCCAATTGGAGTTGATGCTGTACCCGGCGCCCAGCAGCTTCACCACCAACAATTCCGCCCACGGGTCGTCGAGTGAGTGTTCCATTTGAATCGATTGGATGCGCGCCGGTTCCCAGGTCGTGTAATCGATGACGCTGTCGTAATGGAGCAGGCGCGCCTGCGGAATGATCATGTGGCCAGCCGGAGCCGGGCCGCATTCGTACTGGAACAGCAGGCAGGCGCCCCGTTCCTGGTACCCCGGCTTGTAGTCCTGGCGCATGATTCCCAGAAGGGGGTCGTTGTAGTCTCCCAACTCCACCTCGGTCGAGAATATTCGCCGGCCGTGCCGCTCGATGAAGGCGCGCGCCCAGTCGCCTTTGCGCTCGACCACGATGCGCTCGCACATCTTCTTCGGTAGCCCGGAGGTCTCGCGCCCGCTGCACAGGCCCATGTGCGCGCCCGGACCGCTGAGCTGGAGGTTCAGGAAGTAGGCGCCGACGGTTTCGCCGTACCGGCAGAGCAGGCTGAGGCCGCCTTCCATGTACCAGGGCGCGAAGGTGGGTTCGCGGATGTTCACGACGTAGACCATGGCGATGGGGTGGGCGGGATCCAGCAGCTCCAACATCGGAGGCAGCACGCGTCTCGCCACGGCGGGATCGGTCTCCCAGAAGATGTACAGGCCCTCCTCGTTGTTCATGGCGCCGGGGTTCATGAAAGCGTGAAGCTGTTCCCGCGGGATGAAATAACTGCCGTTTTTCATGGGATCATGACCTCCATTCGGTTTTTCGGGGGGAAGCTAAACGACCCATTCACCGCTGCGGCGCTTTCGGGCCACGTTCAGCAGGTAATCGTCCACCCCGTCGGCGATATCGGGATTGAAGCAGTTACGGGCGCCCCTCTCATCGTCCGCGTCGCCGAAAACCAGCCGCTGGTTCTTCGCCACGCCGGCGAGGATCGTCTGCGCGGAATGCTCGGGCGTCTGCGCTCCCGCGGGCGGCTCTTGGCCGCCGGCGGACCAGATCGCGGTAGCCGTGGTGCCCGGCGTGGTCGAAGTCAGGCGGATGTTTTCGTCCCAGAACTCGTAGCGCAGGGCGAGGGTCAGCGCGTTCAGGGCGGCCTTCGTGGCGGCGTACATGGACTGCAGGGCCATCGGGCTGAACGCGATCCCGGAGATGACGTCCACGATGTGGCCGCCGCCCTGCGCCCGCATCACCGGCAGCACGGCGCGGATGCCGTACAGCGCCCCGTAGAAATTCAGCGCGAACGCCTTCTCCCAGTGGGCGTTCGACAACTGGTCGAAATATCCGGCGAAACCGGCGCCGGCGTTGTTGAACAGCAGGTCGATTCTCCCGCCGCCGAACTCCGCCGCCTGGGCGATCATCCCCTGAACTTCGGCCTCCAGAGTCACGTCGCAGTGGACCCCCAACGCCCGTCCGGGATAGGCCGTGTTCAGGCGTGCGGTCTCCCGGGCCAGGTTGGCATCGTTGACGTCCGCGAGGATGACTCCCCTCGCTTCGTAGCCGAGCATTGTCTCCGCAAGGGCCAGCCCGACGCCCGAGGCACCGCCGGTCACGACGGCGACCTTGTTGCGATAATAGTCTTTCGTTTCACTCATGGTTGTTGTACTCCCTGTCAATTGAATTAGGGTTCAAACACGAACGCCTGGCCATAGGCGTCCTGCGTCGCTTCCAGGATCCGTCCGCCGCGGGCCGCGTCGCCGACGACCCGAGCGTCAGGGAAGGCGGTCCGGAAGCGGTCCACGACTTCCCGGTTGGGACGGACGCCCATGGCCAGAATCACGGTGCGCGCAGGGACGGAGATGGTCCGGCCGCTTTCCACGCATTCGAGTTCGACACCGGTCTCATTGATTTTCAACAACTTGTGTCCGGGCAGGTAGACCGGGTTGTAGGGCGCCATCCGCTGCTTGGCGTCGAGGATCACGATGATCTCCGCGCCGGCGCCGATCTGCGGCAGCATGTCCACCACCGTCGTCTTGTGCCCGGCGCGGAGGACCACCTCCGCCGTCTCAAGGCCGGTCATCCCCGACCCGATCACTATGCAGTCTCCGTCGACCGTGGCCCTTCCCGTCAGGACGTCTTCGGCGAGGACGACATTCTCGCCGTCTATCCCCGGGATGGGCGGGACGATCGGCCGGGCACCACAGGCGACGAACACGCCACAGGGGGATAGGGCCTGGACCTTCTCCACCGTCGCCTCCTCGCCGAGGCGCAGCTCCACGCCGCTGTCCAGCACCTGGGCGATCAGGGAGTCGACCAGTCGCGTGATCTTCTCCTTGTCGACGCCCTTGTCGGCTACGTTCAGCGTGCCGCCGAGACGCGGTGACGGGTCGAACAGCACAGTGCGGAATCCTCGCTCCTGCAGTACCAGGGCGGCCGTGACCCCTGCGGGCCCTCCGCCCACAACAGCCACTGTCCGCCCCGCTCCGTCGCGGGCCGGGCGGGCGAACTCCCGTTCGCGGCCCGTGGTCGGATTGACGGAGCACTTGACGTGGCGGGCATGTTCGATCTCGTCGAAGCAGACGAGGCAGCCGATGCACTTGCGGATGGTTTCCGGTTTGCCGGCCTTGGCCTTGTGGCACCAGTCGGGGTCGGCGAGGTGCCCGCGCGCCACGCCCACCAGGTCGCAGCACCCTTCCGCCAGGATCGCCTCCGCGACTTCCGGCTCCTTGATGTTGGCCACGGCGATGACCGGGATCTTCACATGTTTCTTGATCTCCGCGGCCATGTACCTCTTCCAACCCTGTTCGATCGTGCCCGGCTCGATGCAAGCGGTGAACTTCGGGCTGTCAGGGATGGTGCAGCTGATGTCGAGGAAGTCGACGCCGGCCTTCTCCAATTCCGCCGCGATTTGGCACGTTGCGGCGAGGTCGTTCCCCTGGTCGCCCAGAAACTCCTCGGCCGAGAGGCGGACGCCAAGCGGGAACCCTCTTCCGCAGACCGTTCGGATGCCCGCGACGATCTCCAGCAGAAACCGCAGGCGGTTCTCGAGACTGCCGCCGTACTGGTCGTCGCGCCGGTTGAGATAGGGTGACAGGAAGCCGTTGATCAGATAACCATGCGCGCCGTGCAGCTCGACGCCATCGGCCCCGGCCATTTGGGCGATGCGGGCCCCGCCCACGAAAGCCTGCTGGATTTTCCCGATCTCCGGGACCGTCAGGGCGCGGGGAACTTCCCCCGTGACGGGATTGGCCACCGCCGAGGCGGAGACGGGCTGCTCGCCGCCAACCTCGTGGTGGCCCTGTCGGCCGGGATGGTGCAACTGGATGAACATTCGGGCGCCGTACTTGCGCACCGCATCCACCATCCGGCCGAGCCCTTGGATGTCGGCCCCGTTTCTCGCCGCAAGCTGGCAGGGCTCGCCCGCGCCGGCGCCGTCCATGACCCGGCAGATCTCGCTGACGATGAGCCCGATGCCGCCCCGGGCCCGCGCCTCGTAGAAGGCGATGATGTCGTCGCTGACCCCGCCGCCCACCGCGGCGAGGCCCACGCCCATGGGGGTCATCGCCACGCGGTTCCGGATCTCCAGTCCGGCGATGCGCACCGGGCTAAACAGTCTGTCGAACATTGTTTTTCACCTCGCCGTGTGTCGTTCGGGCGGCTCTCAAAGCCGGATCAGCAGTCTGACCCCTCCCACCACCGCCTGCGCATCCTCCTTCAAGGGCGGCGTGACGACCTGCAGGTCCAGGGTGAGCTCGAGCCAGGGTTTCAGGCCCAGATTGTAGTAAGCCTCGAACCCCCGTTCGTTGCGCAGCAAGGTCCTGATTTCCGGCGGGACCCGCTTGCTGGTCGTATCATAAAAATACCCGACGCCGAAAGAATCTGCCGGACGGCCGGGCCACATGCCGCGTCCTCCCAGCCCGAAACTGTAGAACGCGCTCGTTTTGTTCGTGACCGGATTTCCGAGGCCGAATCGCCCGAAGACTCCGAACCCCCGATTGGGCGAACTCCGGTCTTGCATGAGAAACTGGTCGAAGTCGTAATTGAGCCCCCAGTCGCTGGATACCGTATCCGGGTATAGATCCGGAGAGATGAGTCCCTCCAGCGTGGGCTTGACCTTGTTGCTCCAGGTTCCGCCGAGGCGGTGGTGTCCGGGTAATTCAGCGGTCTTCACGGAAAAGGAAGTTAAGGTGAACAGGGTGATCCCCCGGTTGAAATCCGTGCCGGGCCTGTCCTCGGCGGCCGGCGGACCGGCATCGAGCACGGCGGTGATCAGCGTGAACCACGGGGCGGGATTAGCCAGCAACGAAGCGAACAGCGTCTGGCGGGGGAAAGTGGTGTTGTACGCTGGATTGTTGTTGAACGCGGCGTTGAGGAACTGGGTTGTTTCGTCGGATGCGAAGACGTTGGAATCGCGTGAAGTGATCCGTCCCCCGGCGACGGAAAACAACCCGTTCAGTTTCTGAAAGAGAATTGCGTCGGTCACCGTGGTGGGTGGATCCCCGTCACCGGCATCGACGGCGGCCCAGTCCACCTGATTAATCACCCCCTGGCCGGTCTGGTCGTTGGCGCTTCGGCCACAGCCCGTCTGGATCTTGAAGCTGCAGGAACCGCCGCGCCACAGGCCGGCGGTGGCTGTGTCCACGTCGATGCCGTAGCGGAGCGACCCGTAGAACATGGGCTTCTGGACCAGACCTCCCGACAGGTTGCCCTGTAATATCGGCATAAACAACACATCGATGCGGATGCCATGCTGCAGGAGTTTCGTGCGGATTCCATCCCAATCACCGGTCAGTACGGGCCGGTGGGTGAAGTCGCCGGAATAATCGAACGGAATGGTGGGAGGCTTGTCGTTCTCGTCAACCTTGGTTTCCGGTCCGGAGGCGCCCTTCTGGTCCGGCTGGGGTCGGGTTGGCGACTCTTCAGATGGTGCCGGCGTCGAAACAGCTCTGGCTGCCGGATGGCCGGTTGTGTTCGGACGGACGAGCTTGTCCGTGCATGCCGCTGGGATGGTGCCATTGTCGAGGGGGGGTGGGATGTTCTCCGGCGTGCCGCTCAGGCAGCCGGCATCCTGTTGTGTGAAAATGATGGCAGAGAGCGAAACCGTGGAGAATGAATTCACTGCCGACAGACCGGACATGCTTAATACCATCGCCAGGAGGAGCGTGAACGGCATGAGACTCTCTTCGCAGTTCTTCCGGCAAGTAGACAGGCTATCCAACTAAAAACGGTCAACTTATCAGGAAGATAGCCGGGATGGCATGGAGAAGCAAGGTAAAACAGAGCAGATTCAAGTCGGACACCGGGATCGTCGCCGGCTCCTGAGAGCAAGGGGGGTTGCCATGCGGAAGGATTGGATTGATTGCCTTTAAGAGCTGATTCATGCTTCATCTCGTTCGAGTGGAGTATCCGGCGTACAGGCTCGAAGATGCTTCAGAACTGCTTGCGGCTGTCCAGCAGCAGGGTGACGGGGCCGTCGTTGACCAGTTCCACGTCCATCATGGCCTGGAACTCGCCCGTGGCCACCGGGACAGGACTCTGGCGGGCCAGACGGATCAGCTCATCGTACAATTGAGCGGCCGCCCGTGGCTCCATGGCATCCGAGTAGGACGGACGGCGCCCCTTGCGGCAATCGCCCCAAAGGGTGAACTGCGACACGATCAACAAGGAGCCGCCGGTTTCCTGAATGGATAAATTCATCTTATCTGAAGGATCATTGAAGATTCTAAGTTCAAGTGTTTTGTTAAGGATGTACTCGGCGTCGTCCCTCGTGTCGCCTTGTCCGATGCCAACTAAGAGGAGAATCCCGCGGCCGATCTGGCCCACACAGCGGCCATCCACGGTCACCGCGGCTCGCGACACGCGCTGAACCACCGCACGCACGACGATACCTCCAGTTCTGTCGATATTATTCCGGCCGGCGTTCGGCGAGGAAGCGCCGGACCTCGGCCACAAACGCCGTCACCAGGTTGTCGTTGGGAATCTTCTTCACCACGCGGCCCTTTTCCAGGACCAGCGATGCTGCCCGGCCGCAGGCGAGCCCGATGTCGGCTTCGGCCGCCTCGCCGGGCCCGTTGACCTCACAGCCCATGACGGCGATCTGGACGGGCGCTTGCACATCGGCCAGCTCCCGTTCCACCGCTTCGGTGATGGCGATCAGGTCAACGGAGGTTCGGCCGCACGAGGGGCACGAGATGAACCGGGGACCGCGCTGCCGGATGCCCAGCGCCTTCAGGATCTCAAAGCCGGCATCGATTTCCTTCTCGGGGGGAGCGGTGAGCGACACCCGCAGCGTGTCGCCGATCCCGTCCAGCAGCAGTGCGCCGATGCCAATGGCTGAAACCACCGTTCCCGCCGCCTGGGTGCCCGCCTCGGTCACTCCCAGGTGAAGGGGGTAGGGAACGCGCCGGGCGATATCCCGGTAGGCCGCAACGGTGGTCGGGACATCGGACGCCTTGAGAGAAATCACGATGTCGTGAAAATCCAACTCTTCGAGCAAGGTCACGTGTCGCATGGCGCTTTCCACCAGCGCTGCCGCCGTGGGATGGCCGTGCTGTTTCAGGATGTCCCGTTCCAGGGAACCGGCATTGACGCCGATCCGGATGGGCACCTGTCGGGCCTTGGCCTCCTCGACCACCCGACGGGCTTTCTCGCGGCTGCCGATGTTCCCCGGATTAATGCGGATTTTATGGACGCCGGCGGCGAGCGCCGCCAGGGCCAGGGTGTGGTCGAAGTGGATATCCGCCACCAGGGGTATATGGATTTGGCGGATGATCTCACCGAGCGCTGCCGCCGCCTGCGCGTCGACCACCGCGCAGCGGGCCAGGTCACACCCGCGCGCCTCCAGACGATGAATCTGGGCCACCGTCGCGGCGACATCCCGCGTGTCGGTGTTGGTCATCGACTGCACCGAAACCGGAGCGTCGCCGCCGACGCCGACGGTGCCGATCCGAACGGGACGTGAAGGTCGCCGCGGGATACGCACGGTGACGCCTCATTCCACCGCTTTCAGGATATCCAGGATGATGACCACGCCCATCAGCGCAGCCAGCAGGAGGAATCCGATCTGGACAGCTCGTTCCTTCAGCCGGAGAGGCAGGTCGCGGCGCAGGATCATCTCGATCAGCAGGATGAAAATCATGCCGCCGTCCAGGAGCGGGATGGGCAGGAGGTTGACCACCGCCAGGTTGACGCTGATCAGCGCGATGAAACTGAACACAACCGTGAGCTTCAGGGTCTTCACCGCCTCGCCGGAGGCTTCGGCGATGCCCAGGGGGCCGGACAACTGGCGCATGGAGAGCCGCCCGCTGACCACCTTGCCCAAAACACGGTAGGTCATCACCACGAAATTGTAGTTGTCCTGCAGCGATCGGCGGAGCGACTCGATCAGGCCGTAGCGCTCCTCCAGGCGGTCGATGGCGATGGTGAAGCCCAACACACCGCGACGGGGCTCGTCCTTGGACAACGCCGGCTGGCCGGCCAGCGTGAGCAGGTCCTGACCGCGCTTCACCGACAGAGACACCTCGCGGTTCAGGCTTCGCTGGATGAGGCGGGAAATGTCCATGTACCCTCTGGCGGTGTACTGTCCGTCGGTGGCCTCGAGAATCTCGTCACCCGGCCGCAGGCCGATTCGGTGGGCGGGAAATCCATCGGCCACCGTGGCGATCCGGGTGGGTATCATGGGCATTATGCCCGTGATTTCCGACGGATCCTGAAGCGTTTCCGCCAGGACGATCGAGGTGCTCCGAGTCTGTCCGTCACGCTGGTAACGCAGCGGAACGGTCTGCTTGGAGAAACTGATGGCCAGCAACTGGAAATCGGCCCAATCTTTTACCGGGTGTTCGCCCAGGGAGATGATCCGATCACCCACGACCAGTCCGGCCGACTGGGCGGGTGAACCGTCCACGATATAACCCGCCACCGCATCGTCGTGATAGAAGGTCGGCATCTCAATGCCCACCTGGTAATTGACGGCCACCAGAGCGACCGCCAGGATGATGTTCATCGCGGGACCGGCCAGCATGACCATGATCCGCTGGTAGCGCGGCCGGGCGAGGAATTCGTTCGGGTCGCCCGACAATTCCTCGCCGAAATACTCACCGGCCATCTTCACGTATCCGCCCAGGGGAATCATGCTGATGCGGTAATCCACGCCGCCGCGGCTGAATCCACAGAGCCGCTTGCCGAAACCGAGTGAGAACACTTCGACCCGGATGCCCAACAGCCGGGCCACGACAAAGTGACCCAACTCGTGCAAGAAGATCATGAGCCCCAGGATCAGGACGAAGGAGACGGCGTTGATCAAGTAATCCATGAATATCCAACCTAAGCGGAATGGTGGGACCGGATCATCTGCCGCGCGACGGCCCGAGCCTGCCGGTCCACGTCGATGACCTGGTCAATGTCGTTCAGAGCCGACCGCGTCACTGCCGCCATGGTGTGACGGATGACCTCGGGAATGTCCGTGAATGCGATCTGGTGATGCAGGAACGCCTCGACGGCGATCTCGTTGGCGCCGCTGAGCACTGCCGGCAGGCTGCCGCCCGCCCGCAACGCGTCATAGGCCAGCGCCAGGCATGGGAACTTGGCCGGCTCCGGCTCATGGAATTCCAGCGGCGAAGCGGCCAGCAGATCGAGTTCCGCATCGCCGCAGGCCGCGCGCTCGGGAAAATTCAGGGCATAGCGGATCGGCAGCTTCATGTCGGTCCGGCCCATCTGGGCGAGAATCGAGCCGTCGACGAACTCCACCAGCGAATGGATCGTCGACTGCGGGTGGATCAACACCCGGATGGCGTCGAGCGGCAGACCGAACAGCCAGTGCGCCTCGATCACCTCGAGTCCCTTGTTCATCATGGTGGCGGAGTCGATGGTGATCTTGGGCCCCATCCGCCAGGTCGGGTGTCGCAGCGCCACATCCGGTGTGATGGCCGCGAAATCCTCCGGTGGCGTCCGGAAAAACGGACCGCCGGACGCCGTCAGCCAGATGCGTTTGGCGTAGCGGATCTGGTCGCCCTGCAAGCACTGAAAGATCGCGTTGTGCTCGCTGTCGACGGGCAGCAACCGGACGTTTCGCGTCCGGGCGGCGGTGATCATGAGTTCGCCGGCGGCCACCAGAGTTTCCTTGTTGGCCAGGGCAATGTCCTTGCCGGCCAGGATCGCGCGATAGGTCGGCACCAGGCCGGACACGCCCACCATGGCCGAAACAACCAGTGCGGTGTCCGGCGCGGTCGCCACGGCGACGGCGCCCTCCGTACCCGTCAGGATATCGGGCAGCGGGCCGGCCGCGGAGCGCTCGCTGAGAGCGGCGGTCAGCAACGCCCGGGCGTTTTCGTCCTGAACGGAGACACGCCGCGGCCGGAATTCCGTGACCTGGTCCGCCAGGCTCTTCGTATTGCGTCCGGCGGACAGGCCGGTGACGAAAAACCGGTCCGGTTGGGCGCGCAGGACGTCCAGCGTGCTCCGGCCGATGGAACCGGTGGATCCGAGGATGGCGATGCCTTTCTTATCCGAATGTGACATAACCGGATGTGACGCACCATTGCAAAGCGTAGTAAAAGGGCGGTGCCGTGAAAATCAACGAATCCAGCCGGTCCAGCACGCCGCCGTGCCCCGGAATAATGTGCGAGGAATCCTTGACTCCCGCCGCGCGTTTGAACTGGGATTCGAGCAGATCACCCACCTGACCCAACGCTCCGGCGGCGCCACCCAGCAGCAGCAGCGGCCAGAGCGGCTGGGACGGCGGCAGCCACCACCAGGCAGCCAAACCAACCCCCGCGCTACCGAGCACCCCGCCGATGGTGCCTTCGACGGTCTTTTTCGGGCTGATCCGCGGCGCCAGCGGGTGGCGGCCCAGCCAGGTTCCGGTGAAATAGGCGAAGGTGTCGCCCACCCATTGAATCAGCAGGAACGCCATGAGCAAGCCGGCGCCGCAGGCGGGATCAACGTCGAACCGAATGTCGACGACGAAGGAGAAAAGCACGAACAGGTACAGGAATCCCGCGGTCGGCCAAACCAGCCGGCTGACGATCTCTTCGTTCCGTTTGCTGAACCAGACGGTGAGGACGCCTGCAATCATGAAAAAGGCCACGATACCGGCCACGCGATGATCTGTGAACATCGGATGAACCACCGCGAATCCGCAGAGACTGGCGGCGGCCATCGTGGGCCAGAAGCCAGGCGATCGATCCATCCGACCATCCCGCAATAGCAGGAATTCGCCGAAGGCGACGAGGCAGAGGAGCGTGACGGCCGCGCTGAAGACGATGGGCGGCGCAAAGAACACGACGGCGATGACCAGGGGAATCAGGACGAGTGCGGAGAGGATGCGCGTTATCATGAAACTAGGACGATGTTTCGCCGGCAAGCCCGCCGAACCGGCGCTCGCGCTTTTGGAAGTCCAGCACCGCCTCCAGGAAATGGCGCTGGCGGAAATCCGGCCAGAGGGTGGGGGTGATGTAAAACTCGGTGTAGGCGATTTGCCAGAGGAGGAAGTTGCTCAGCCGGTATTCGCCGCTGGTCCGGATCAGCAGGTCCGGATCCGGAAGTCCATCGGTGTATAGGCTTCGGGCGATGTGCTCGACGTCGATGGCCTCGGGAGACACTGTGCCGGCCTGGACCTGCCGGGCGATGGCACGGACCGCGTCCACCAATTCGGTTCGACCGCCGTAGTTCAGGGCCAGGCTGAGCTGCAGCCCGCGATTGTTCGCCGTCCGGGCGGCCGTCTCACGGAGCAGATGCCGGACCGGGCCTTCCATCTCGTCCAACCGTCCGATGGCCCGCAGGCGGATATCGTGTTTCAGGAGCGTGCCCAACTCGGTTCTCAGGTAATGCTTGAGCAGGCGCATGAGCTGCTGCACTTCCGTCTTGGGGCGCTTCCAGTTCTCCACGGAAAAAGCGTAGAGAGTAAGATAGCGGATGCCCAGTCGGGCGGCGGTCTCGATAACCTGCTTGACGGAGTCCGTGCCGGCCTTGTGGCCTTCGATGCGGGGCAGGTTGCGGGCGTTGGCCCAGCGGCCGTTGCCGTCCATGATGATGGCGACATGGACCGGCAGACAGTTTGCGTCGATGCACTGCAACAGCCGCGCTTCGGCGGAATCCGGTTCCATGACGCCTTCGAATGATTTCCAGATCATGCTGTATCCGATTGGTGGGCCGGGAGGGCCGGAGGTCAGGCCGCCACCGGCTCGGCCGTTTCTCCCTGCTTGAGGACCTCGAGCGCTTTTTCCAATTGTTTGGCGTACACGGTGTCGATGTACTTTCGGTAGAGAGGGTAGGCTTCCTGTCCCGTGGCCATCTCGTAGTCGATGTAAAGCGACACCGCGAAATCCGAGGGAGGCGATTTGATATCGGGCTTGACACCCGCCAGATTGGCCTTCGTGTTCATGATGGGCCGGCCGGCGGGCGTGTGGTACCGGACGTGGGTGATGTAAAGCGCCGAGCCGTCGGCCAGATCGATGAATTTCTGTTCGGACGCGGTGCCGTTGGTTTTCTGTCCCACGAGGG
>Ga0209605_1000701_pt1 | contig 40895 bp, 33 predicted proteins | sample AD_UKC035_MetaG_FD_184408 | JGI IMG/M metagenome (GOLD analysis project Ga0209605, IMG submission 184408) | Active sludge microbial communities of municipal wastewater-treating anaerobic digesters from USA - AD_UKC035_MetaG (SPAdes) (version 2) | ecosystem: Engineered > Bioreactor > Anaerobic >...
TCAAGACAGAAGGTTTCCACTACATCGCGCTTCCGCCCCGCCACCGCCTCTGGCAACCGCGCCCGCGGCCCTCGGCCCCACAAAAAAACCGAAAAATCCCCACTGCTGTCTAACTTGGGGTAGGACGCTCCGCCATCGTGCTCACCCGTTGCCGCGCACGCGCTTCACGCGGAGGAGCATGGCGGCGCGGCTCGGGCCCGCCGTCCCGTTCCAACCGATGGTTTGCCCGCGGTGTGGGGCCGTCTACTCGACGAGCATTTCCGTCTGCACGCGGACGAAGGTGCGCTCACTGACAATGACGGACTCGCCCTCGCCGGAGCCGAAAGCGTCGAACGCTTCCGTAAGGAAGGTCTCGGCCGGCCAGGAAACGTGGGCCGGGCGGACGCGTGTGCTGTACGTCGGGAGACTCACCAGCCGGGGGCTGGACGACGTGACCTCGCGGACCGGGGCGATCGTGTAACGGGCCGCAGGGCCCAGCGACGCCGCGCACGAGCCGGCGCGGCCGCCGGGCTCCCGCGATCCGGCGGTACGGTTCGCCGCCGCCCGAACCGCCGTCGCCGGCGCGCAACCCGCGGCACCCCGCGTCTGCCGCGGTGCGGCTCCTCCCGTGGGCATGCTGAGGGTGCCGGACGGCCGGGGAGCGGCGACGTCGGCCAGTGCCACCCCGGCGTACAACGGGCGATCCGCGTCGGCGCGGGCTGGACGTGCAGGCGCGCTCCGCGCCGACCCTGCCTGCCACGCAGGCCGGGCACGGCAAGACGTGCCTCCGCTCTGCTTCTGACTGCCGCAGGCCGCCTGCGTTCGGCTGGATGGGAGCGAAGGTGAGGCCGCGGGCACGGGGCCTTCACTGCCTGTCGGCGATGATGTGTCGCCTGCCTCTGTCGCGTGGTCCGCGGCTGGGGCGGGCGGGAATGCCTGCGGGGCCGACTGCGGCGCGGGGACCGGCGCCTCGGGGGCTCCGTCAGTGCGAGCCAGCTCAGCCCGTGTTGCGGCCACCGCAGACTCCGTGTTGACCGGCGCCGCCCCGGGCGCGCGGCTGGCATTTAACGACAGGGTGATGCCGGCCTGAGCACCGTCCACGATCTCCGCCTGCGGGCCGAGACGGCGCGCCCAGCACACAAGACTCACGTTGCCGCCGCTGCCCGCGGTCTTCACGCCGCCGGCCAGCCAGAACCCGCCCGCCACCGAGGAGACCATCGCGGTCATCAGGCTCAGGAACTCCGCAGCGCGTTGCATGGTCGTTCTCCCCTCGGGGCGGGAGCAGTCGGCAAGGTTCGCCCGCCCGGTAACTAGAGGCCTGACATGCGGAGAGGTTAGCCCAAGCGCGCCCTGTTTCTTCAACATTTTCACCGACCGGGCCGGGAGATATTGCCGAAGGTGTCGGGGGCAACGGTTTCCGGGTCAAGGCTTGACGATTGACTACGCCGAGAGATTCCGGATGCCACGGCACAGACCAACCGCTGCGGAGTGCCGCGTGAACCCCGCACCCCGATCCGGGCAGGCCCCCCATCGCGACCGAGCTGGCCAAGCTGCGCCGGGAGAACGAGCGGCGGGCGGGCGGCGGTTGACGCCGGTCCGCCGCCCGGACCCCTGCGGGCCGACACCGCACCCGAAGAAGCACCCGCATCCGCCCTTTCTCCCGGCAGTACACCTCGCAACTGCCTACGCCAAAGCGGCCCCGCCTGAGGGTGGGCAAGAGCAGCCGCGTTCCATTTTGACCGTGGGTTTTGCCGGCCTGGGGTGTCGAAGTATACAGTGGCTGCCGGGACCGCGACGTTCTGACCGAACCGGAGTGGCGGCGGATGGGCGAGCCGCAGCACGATGCGAGGATGGCGGACATCGTCGCAACCTACCGCGACACGATCCAGCCGCTGTACCAGTTCGTGGCCCGGCGCGCCGGGCGTTCCCGCCAATTGGCGGAGGATATCACGCAGGAGACGTATCTACGCGCCGTGGCGCAGTGGCGGACCCGGCGCCGGCCGCGGAATGCGTTGGCCTGGCTGCAGACGGTTGCACGCCATCTCCTGCTCAACCACTACCGCCGCCGGCGGCCCGAGTCGCTGGAGGCATCCGGTGGTGAAGGGGTCCTCGAAGCCGCGCCCGTGGACGGTCCGGACGCCGCCACGCTGGTGTACTGGGGGCTCGCCCGCCTGCGGCGGCGGCCCCGCCAACTGCTGGAAGCGTTCTACATCGACGGCAAGTCCGTGAGCGCCATCGCGACCGACCTCGGTGTCTCCGAGCGGGCGGTCGAAGGGCGCCTCCGGCGTGCCCGACAGGCGCTCGAGGACCGCTTGACACCGATCGTGCGAGATCAGGAAGGCATACCATGAATGCAGACCGTACGCCCGATCCCGAGTTCGTGAACCGTCTCGAATGGCAAATCGAATCGGCGTGGCGCCGGCGGGAATCCGTGGCCCCCACGGCACGCGCCGGGCGGCTGCTCAAGTCCCGCCTGGGCACCAGCCTGGTGCTGGCGGTCGCCGCCATGTTCGTGGGTGGCGCCGGCACCTACGTGGCGACCCATCGCGTGGACGAGGAGGCGGTGGCACTGTACATCGCGCGTGGTGAGGCCCTCGTGGAAATCGCCCGCACCCAACTGGACCACTGGGCCCAGGAACTTACCCGGGCTCGCGACCTCCTTAACCTGGGGCTGGCCGGCGAGCCGGACGTGCAGCAAGTCGAAGCCATGTTCGTGCAGGCGCAGGCCGACGTGCAGACTCGCGAGCTCGAGCTTACCGAGACGCGCACCACCGGCGCGAATCCCAACGATGCGTTAGCCGCCCCACTGGTCCGCGGACGAGACTTCGTGAGCGAGCGGCTGGCCGCGCGGCGGCACCCGCTGCAGATGCGGCTCGCCGTCTTGATGACCCACGAGCAGCGCAGCGGCCAACTTTTTGACAACGGCTTGGTGTCCGAAGAGGTGATCAAGAACGCCCAAGTGCAGGTGGCCGCGGCCGGGCAGGAGTTGGCGGGGCTGGAGCACCACCTCACCCTCCGCGCGTCCTTCCTGGCCGGGGAACTGTCGGCCACGGAGGTGGAACTGCAGAGCATGCGCTTCGCCGCCCGCGCCGCCCGGGAGAGCGCGGCCCGCCAGGCAGAGGTCGTCGCCGAGCAGTACCAGCGGCTCCGGCAACTCGCGGAGAACGCCCTGGTCTCCGACCCGGAACTCCGCCGGGTCGAGGCCCAACTGCGCACGGCCCGGGCCCAGGTGGAACTCGCCGACCTCGAACTGCGCATCCTCGAGCAGAAACTCGAGACTGCCACGAAGGAATAAACGGGATCGAATCGATCGGCAATTGCGATCGGGGGATCGGGGTCAACTCTGATACCATCCCCGACGTTAGTCACAGACGGGCGCGGCGGCTCAGCTTCACAGCATTACCAACTCACCTGAACACGATCGGCCCAACGCGCGACCTTGGTTTCGCGGCGGAGTCAATTGTCAAGAGTTGAACCCTAGCCGAAGACGGGACACGTTCGTTTACCACCCGCTTACGTCCCCCAGCAGTCGAGGGCACCCGTCGACGGGCGCGGGAAACGAAGCTGTCCCGTTTTCCCATGCGATTGGAGCCGAAGGGATTCGAACCCTCGACCTTCTGGTTGCAAACCAGACGCTCTCCCAACTGAGCTACGGCCCCGCGGGTCCACGAGGGCGGCAGGGTATTCGATCTCGGGGCGTTGGCCAAGCCGCCGCGTCGAACTACTGCTTGCGCATGGACTCAATCAGGATGTCGGCGATCTCCGGCCGGGTGAACTCCGCCGGCGGACGCTCCCCGCGCGCCAGCATCTCGCGCACCTTCGTCCCCGACAGCGAAATCTGGTCGCCTTCGATCACGGGGAACGTCTTGGGGCTGACCATGCCGCCCGCCTTCTTCGACCAGGCGGTGTGCTCGAAGTTCATGGTCTGCAATTCCAACGCGCCCGGCGGCAGCGTATCGAAGATCTTCTGGGCATCATAGGTGCCGTAGTAGTTGCCCACGCCGGCGTGGTCCCGACCGACGATCAGGTGGCTGCAACCGTAGTTCTGCCGCAGGATCGCGTGCAGGACCGCCTCGCGCGGGCCGGCGTAACGCATCGCGTTGGGCATGATCGACAGCATCGTCGTCTTGGGGTTGTAGTAGTTGGCAATCAGCACCTCGTAGCACTTCATCCGCACCTCGGCCGGGATGTCGCCTTCCTTCGTCGCCCCCATCAACGGATGAATGAGCAGCCCGTCCACGATCTCCTGCGCGCACTTGGTGATGTACTCGTGGGCGCGGTGAATGGGGTTACGCGTCTGGAACGCCACGATCGTCTTCCAGCCCCGCCGCTGAAACTCCGCCCGCGTCTGCGCCGGCGTCAGCCGGTGGGCCACGAACATCGGGTCGTGCCGCGCCGTCACCACGTCGATCTTGCCGGCCAGGCAGGTGGAGCCCGACTCCATCACGATCTGGACGCCGGGATGGGCGGGGTCTTCGGTCAGGAACACCTTGACGGCCTGCTTGCGCTTGTCCTGCTTGTACTTCTCCGTGACGGTCATGTAGCCCAGCAGCCGGCCGGCGTCGTCATTAAGGGCGACGCGGTCGCCCACGCCGATCTTGGCGGCCGTCGCGTCATCCACTGCACAGGTGATCGGCGCCGGCCAGAGCGTGCCGTTCTGCAACGTCATGTGGTCGCAGACGCTGTGGTAGTCGGCCTCGCCCATGAACCCCTCCAGCGGGCTCATCGCGCCGGTGGCGATCATCTCCAGGTCACACTGCTGCCAGGCCGTCAGCGTGATGGCCCGACCCGGTGGCGTTGCCTCCTTCGGTTTGCCCGTCCGATCAACCAGCCGCCCCCCATGTGGATTCACAAGCTGCGTCCGCCCCATGACCGTTCCTTTCATTGACAATGCGAAAACTGGCTCGCGGCGTTAAGCCGCTGTGAGCCTGGAGAGTAAGGGCAAGACCTTCGTTGTTCAACCCCCCGCGCTGCGGCCCGCGCCCACCCAGGCTGTGGGGCCCCGTCCCGTCCCCCCCTCGCGCCAGGCGCAAAAGGACCTTCCCTGGTGTGTAACTCGCGGGCAGGCGACCGCAGTCCCGGCAACTCGTCGCCGTGGGCGCTTGCTCTCCGACGACCCGGTCCGCGCCGGCGCTCAGGGCTCACTGGGCGCGGGAGTCAGCGGTGTCGCCGACGAGAGCTGCACAGCCGGGGCGGCGGCGGGCGTCCCGCTGGTCGCAGCCGCAGAGGTACTCTGCGGAGCGGGGGTGCCGGTGGCCGGCGTAGGCGTGGCGCCCGGCGTTGACGTCGCGGCCGGCGTGGACGCCGCGGCCGGGGTTGACGTCGCCCCCGGCGTGGGCGTCGTGGCCGGGCGATGCTTGCCCGGCGCCAACAGCATGGTCATCCGCCGCCCGTCCATGGCGGGCTCGCGCTCCACGCGTGCCCGGTCCGCCAGGTCGCGGATGATCTCCTGCAGGATCGCCACCGCGGAGTCGCGATGCACGCGTTCCCGACCCCGGAAGAGCATGGTGAACTGTACCTTGTCACCCTCCTCCAGGAACCTCTGGGCGCGTGCGACCTTGATCCCGCGGTCGTGCGGGTCGGTCTTGGGCCGCAGGCGAATCTCCTTGACGGCGATCACGTGGGCGGCCTGGCTGACTTTCAGCTTCTTCTTCTGCAGGTACTTCTGCCTGCCGTAGTCCATGACCCGGCAGACCGGCGGACGCTCCGTGGGCGAAACCTCCACCAGGTCGAGCCCCGCCTCCCGCGCCATCGCCAGCGCCTCACCGATCGGGATGATCCCGATCTGCTGCTGGTTCTGGTCGATCACCCGTACCGGCGACACCCGGATTTGCTCATTCAGACGCAGTGCTTTGGAAATGGCTCCTCACCTCACGAAACAAGAACTTACATACCTGAAAACGACGATCAGCCTGTCTCCGGCGTGCCCAAGCGCTTCTGCCGGATTTCCTCCTGACACCGGGTGATGAAGGGCCCCAGTTCCTGGTTGCCCGACGTCCGCCCGCTGCGGTCGTTGACGTTCACCGAGCGCTCGGCGGCCTCCCGCTCACCGACGACCAGGATGTAGTTGACCTGGGCACTGCGGAAGCGGTGCTTCTTGGGCCCGATCTTCTCGTTGGAGAAGTCGCCCTCCGCCCGCAGGCCGGCCTGGCGCAGGGCAGCCAGCACTTCCTGCCCGTAGGCCGCGCTCTTCTCGCTGACGCTGGCCACGCCCACCTGCACCGGGGAGAGCCACAGCGGAAACGCCCCGGCGAAGTGCTCGATGAGAATCCCCACGAAGCGTTCCATGCTGCCAAAGGGCGTGCGGTGGATCATGATCGGCCGATGCGGCTGGTTGTCCGCCCCGATGTAGGTCAGGTCGAAACGCTCGGGCAGGTTGTAGTCCACCTGCACCGTGCCGAGCTGCCACTTGCGTCCCAGGGCGTCGCGCACCACGAAGTCGATCTTGGGGCCGTAGAAGGCCGCCTCGCCCGGCTCCACCACGAAGCTGATGCCGCTCGCCTCGGCCGCCGTGCGGATGGCACGCTCCGCCAGGTTCCAGTTCTCGTCCGAGCCGACGTACTTGTTGCTGTTCGGATCGCGCAGGCTCACCCGCACGGTGTAGTCCTTCAAACCCAGCGTCTCCAGCACCCGGCGGGTCAGATCGACCGTGGCGTTCACCTCGGACAGCAACTGCTCCGGCGTGCAGAACAGGTGCGCATCATCCTGACAGAAACCGCGTACCCGCGTCAGCCCGCTGATCTCGCCGCTCTGCTCATAGCGATAGACCACGCCGTACTCGCCCAGCCGCACGGGCAGATCGCGGTAGCTGCGCTGCCGGGCCGCGTAGAGCTGGATGTGGTGCGGGCAGTTCATCGGCTTGAGCAGGTAGCCGTCCTGCTCCTGGAGCAGGTCCTCGATCACCCGGCGATTCGCCTGCCCGCAACCCGCGCCCGCCCGCAACCCCTGCAAGACGCGCGTGTGCCGGGCCGGGTCATGGCGCTCCAACTCCGCCAGCCAGTGCTGCTCGCGCGGGCTGAACTCCCCCGCGTCCCCGCGGGCGACGGTGGCCTCCCACAGCTCATTGAGCAGCCGGGCGGAATCGCTCTCGTACATGGGTGGAAACTGCGAGTCCCGGTAGTACGGGAAGTGCCCGCTGGTGCGGTACAGCTTCAGCCGCCCGATATTCGGCGTGACCACCATCTCGTAACCGAGCTTGAGCATCTCCTGCGTCAGGTAGCTCTGCAACTCGGCGCGGACGATCGTCCCCTTGCCGGTCCACAGCACCAGCCCCGGCCCCACTTCGTCGCTCAGGACGAACAGGTCCAGCTCGCGTCCCAGCACGCGATGGTCACGCCGCTTCGCCTCCTCCAGCCGCGTGAGAAACGCCTCCAGCGATGACGCCTTGAAGAAGGCCGTCCCGTAGACGCGCTGCAACGGCTGCTCGTTCACGTCACCGCGGTAGTACGCCCCGCTGACTTGGCGAACCTTGAACGCCTTGATGAGCCCGGTGGAGGGCAGGTGCGGCCCGCGGCAGAGGTCCTCGAAACGCCCGTTGTCGGGCTCCCCGGTGACGTAGAAACTCAGCACGTCGCCTTCCGCCCGCTCGGCGTTTTCGATCTTGTAGCGGCTGCCCTCGGCTTGCAGCTTGCGCATGCCTTCTTCACGCGGCAGCTCGTAGCGCCGAAACGGGCGATTCTCCTTGACGATCTGACGCATGCGGGCCTCGACGGCCGCGAAGTCGTCCGGCGTCAGCGACCGCGGCAGGTCGATGTCGTAGTAGAAGCCGTCCTCGACCGGCGGGCCGTACACCAGTTTCGTCTGCGGGAACAGCTCGCAAATGGCCTCGGCCATAACGTGCGCGGCGCTGTGCCGCAGCACGTGCAGGCTGTCGGCGTCCTCATCCGTGTCGGTGAGCAGCTTGAGGGTGCAGTCCCCAGGCAGGGGACGGTTCAGATCGATGATGTCGGCACGCCCGCCGAAGGTGACCTTGGCGGCGACGGCCGAGCGCGCCAGACGTGGACTCAGCGTGGCCGCCACTGCCGCCGGGGTGGCGCCCTCCGACACCGTGAGCCTCTGACCATCAGGCAGCGTTACGTTCAGAGCGAACCTCCGTTTCACGCCCCCGCCCGAGTCCGGCGGCCGGACCGGCCGGCCTCTTCCCGAGGCGTTGCCTCGACCGTCGAGCGGAGTAACCGTCGCGCCTCAGAAACAAGAAAGCGACTCAGACTCACTGACGCGCACAGCGTCCGCTGCGCCAACCCATGCTGGCACCCGGACGACTTAACATGTGCGACGCGTCAACAAGGTCTGAATCGCTTTGGCCGTCACCACGGAAAGGTGGCGTTTCGGCCTCCGGGCACAACCCGGACGGCCATATTCTCCCACCACTTCCCAATATAGCACATCGGTCAGACGGGTCAAGGTAGTTAACCGACCGCACCGGGAGGCCGCCCGGGGGCCGATTCCGCTGCCACTGCACAAGCGGGCAGCCCCCGAGGTGGCTCAAGGGGGACCCATCTCCAAGCCGTCCTCCCGTCGGAACTTGCGCGCTCAGCCTCCGTGACAGGCGGGCCGCCGGGGCGTGAGGTGGAATCATACCCCCGCGGGCGCCGCGTTGGGCGGCACGGCCCCCAAGACCGCCACGTCAGCTCCGGGGGGCCGACGCTCCGCGCCTGCCCGGCGACGGAGCCCGTCAGTCCCTGGCGCCGCTGGATACTTGCGCCAGATACACCGGGTTGGTCCAGGCGCTGCGACCCGCCTGGTCGATCACCTCAACGCGGATGTACTTTTCCTCGCCGGTGCAGCGGTACTCGGCGTCGCGGAGGGGGGCCCCGGTGGGCGCCTCCACGACCCTGCCCGTGTAGGTTCGACCCTTGAAACGGACGCGGGCCGCGGGACTGCACCGCACCGAAAACTCGACCGCGCCCCCGACCGTCGCCACGTCGAGTCCCTCGATGGTCGGACCCTGCGTGGCGTAGAAGGCACCGCTGCGCAACGCGGCGCAGATCGACTCCGGCGTCAGCCTGTCCGCCCGGACCATCACCCAGCCGCCGCCGATGTCCTCGGGACCGCCGTGGGCATCATCGCCGGCTGTCCCCCACACCGCTCCCACGCGGTCTAAGTGCGCATCCCAGAGCAGCTCCGCGTTGTGCGTCCCGTTGAGTCGGCGCGCCAGGTGGTTGTAGATCTCCAAGGCCACGTACCCGCCCGCCAGCGGTGTGTAATCGCTGAGTTGATGCCCGCTCCAGTACGGGTGCACCATGATGGCCACGCCGCCCTGAGCAGTAACGGCCCGTAGAACCTCGACCGGCGACAGTCGCTCGGCCGCGATCGACTCGCGGACGTTGACGCCGACGATGTGATAGATGTCGCCGCCGTACGGATTGTCCGGGTGGAGTTCGACGCCCGGAACGACGAGCAGGCCGGCCGCCTGCTCAGCGAGGACTGGTCCCGCGATGCCGTGGTCGGTGATGACGATGAAGTCATACCCGGCGGCCCGATACTGAGCGCAACGTTCCTCGACGCCGACCGCGCCGTCGCTGCGCGTGGTATGGCAATGCAGGTTGCCCCGCCACCACCGACCCGCCGTCTGAAATGGATTCACCCAGGCCGCCATTCAGAACCCCAACCCACTGCGACTTCGTAGGGCGTCCAGATACCCTGAGGCACCAGAACCACCTCAACACCGTCCTGCCCTTCGGGGAGAGGGCAGAGCGCGGGAGATTGCCGGGGGCTGCCGCCCTCCCCGGACACTGCCGTGACACGAAAGGCGTTTGTGCCGGTGGCTCCAAGACTATCCGCGTTTGCGTCGTGAACCAAGAGCGGCCGTCGCGGGGTGCGGCCATCGGGCTACGTCCGGGGGAGATGCGGACACCTCCGTCCGTCGCGTCCGCGCCAGCGAGGCGGTGGCAAGCCGGGCCGCGGACTGGGGGACGTGGCGGCATACCCCCCAAGTTCGTGCCTTGACGACGATTTGCCCGGCGACCGGTGCCCCCGCGCCCCGTACGTGGCACCGAGCCCCGTTCGCCCCCCGACAATCTCTCGGGACGCTGCTTGTCCCCCCCGACTGTGGTGTATACTGACAGGTAGTCCGAAAATCGTGGACATCGTGCGATGCGCCGGTCTTTGTTGCCCCTTTCGACCGGCGAACCGCACCAGCCACGCCAGGGAAGAAGAGACAACTCAGTTTCGAGGAGGCTATCAAATGACACGCATGTTTTTGCGCTGGATGTCGCTCATTGCGGTGGCCGCGGGGGTGGTGGGCTGGCTTTCCGTGACCCGCGCCGACAACTGCCCCTGGGGCGGCGCGGGCTATGACTGCGGCGGGCCGGGGCAGGTGGGATGTTGCATGGACTTTGCCGACCAGGAGGATTGCGTGCGCCGGACGTCGTGCGAGTGCATCGGCGACCAGATCTTCCCGCCGCTGTGGGGTCTCTGCAACCAGACCAGCGTCACGCCGTTCCCGGCGAGCGAACGGCGCCACTTCCACCTGAGAACCACTCTTGGGGTCGCCACGTGCAAGCTGCAGTGCGAGGAAATGCAGCCGTGTTATGACGTGTATACTTGCTCACCACCGATGCCCGGGGAGGTGTGCTGGAATGACCAGGACTGCAAGCGCAGCAAGTATCCCCTCTTTTTGGAGGGCCGCGTCCCTTGGCGCGACTCGTACACGTATTGCGGACCGGTGGCGCCATGAGTCACTTGGTTCTCATGCTTAAGTGAGACCAAAGGAGCACGACCATGTGGTGGTTCGCGATGCTGCCTGCGCTTGCGGGGATGGCCTTGGCCGAACCGCCCGCCAGGCAGGTACTGACCAGAGCTGACTTGCCGCCGCAAATCCGGCAACTGCTCGAAGAGCGCTCGCAGTGGCGGGGTGTGAACTTCATTTGGCATGTCCGGAACAACTGTAGTGACGGAGTTTCCTATGAGCGCTATTACGAAACCCGGGTCGTGCGGGACCGTGCCCTGGAGGTCAACAAGGGCGACGCCGAGGGGCTTCATCGGGAGGACTTCCGGAACACCTACTCGGAGACGGGTAAGAAGCTGACGGCTGAGGACTTTGGGCTCAATCAATATGCGCGCCCGCGACGCAAGCTGCTCTATGAAGGAGCAACCTGGTACCGCAAGGGCGAGCAGACCTCGACGCTGGTCTCGCCGCGGACGGATGAGAACGCCTATGCGCCGGACGAAGGCACTTACCGGCCGGACCTGCTCGGCCTGTTCCCCGCCTGGCGACCCGAGTACTATGAGAATGTCTTCGTCATGCCGAAGTCGTTTGAGTGGACCGAGGTGCCGGTGAGCTACGACACCGCCCGGGTCGGTGCCCGCGAGATCGTCTCCATGGCCTGGGAGCAGCATGGGACGCCGCTGCGCCTCGAGTGGGAGCTGGACACGCAGCGCGGCGGCCTGCCCGTGCGCTCCGGGTTGTATGCGGGAAATGACATGGTCTGGGAAAGCCGCATCTCATTGAAACAGTTCGGCCAGAAGTGGTACCCAGCCCAGGTCGAGATGTCAGAGTTCGCCGAGCACGGCGGCAAGGTCCCCTACGAAGTCGTTACCGTGGACGCCATCGAGTGCTTCGACCCGACCGATGAGGACTATGAAGCGCTCAACCCCACCGCAGCCCTGGGCGTCGACCTGGGCCACAACATCGCCGTTCGGGAAACCGGCTCCCGTACGTGGGATGGTACCCAGTTCATCACCCCTGACGAGGCCGTGGAACTCGTCTACGGCTGGGGTGTGGACTTCGGGCCGCTCTGGGTGCGCGACATTGCTCGGGAGATGAAGATCACCGAGGAAGAGTACCGCGAGAAGGTCCGCCAGGGGCGCGAGGAATACCGGCGTGTAAACGGGCTGCCTGCGGGATATGGTGAGTTCGTGGCCGGCCAGCCCGGGCAGGCGGCGGAGGACGAGTGGGAGCGCTACACCCGCGAGTTCGTCGAGCGGCACAAGCTGGAGGGCGAACGAAAGGACCGTGCCTACGAGATGCTGCGTCAGTGCCAGGCCCGCCGGGCATGGTACCTATACAAGCACCGGGATGACTTCCAGCGTTTGGAAGGTCCCGCGGCCGCGGGTGCGTCACCGGCGAAAGACGATGGTTCCCCGCGTCCCGAGGCAACCGAGCGGCAGGAGAAGCTTAGGCGTCTGCGGCAGCCCATCCAACTGATCTTCGACCGGCAACTGAAGCCGGGGGTCCACACCCTGCTGCCGAAGGCCGAGCGCAGCCAAGACGCCGCCTGATCAAGTCCGGGCGACACGGCGACCCAAGCGGCCAACGAGGCCGGCATGGTCAAGCGCAGCCCTGCCGTGCCGAACAGGATGCCGAGCAGGGTGGCATGGCCAAGCGCAGAGCCGCCCTGCTCTCCGAAATGCGAGAGACGGCGGGGCGCACTCGCACACTCTCGCGTCCGCCAGCGGACAAGCTCCGTCGGCCCGGACATGTCACCTGAGCCGCACGTGATCCCGTGTCACACCCGTGCGGGTCGACCAAACTCAGGACACGCCGAAGAGCGAACTGATCAGGTTCGCCAGGATCGCCGTGAGGACCGTCACCAGCGCCGAAACGAACTGCTCCAGGAAACCCGACGACGTCAGGAACCCACCGATATCCATAGCCTGACTCCCCGTCCGGGGCGGCGCACCCCACGCCACCCCCGAACGGGCAGGAATCATACGCCGCCCCCTCGGTGCCGACAACCGCCCCGTCGGGCCCGGCCGACGACCAACCGCCCCCCGCCAACCCCGACCGGCCGCGTGGGAGCCCCACCCGAACCCGAGTGGAGACGAGGGGCGTCGCCCGCGCACCGAGAAGGACCCTCGCTCCTGCTCGGGTTCCGGCCCGGCTCGACGCCAGCGCTGGTTGTGTTACCGTATGTGCGCTCCGCCGCCCGGCGGCACGCTCGTGGACTCGATGAGTACGCTCCCGTTCCCAGGAGAGGAGGGCAAGGCGATGACAACTCCAATGCGTCTCGGCGCGCTACTTGTTGTCGGGCTTGGCGTTCTGCTTATGATGGATCCCGTGGGGGGCGGGCCCGCGCCAGGGGAGGGTGCCGCGCAGGAGCGGGCGGAATCCCCCGAGGCGGTCGCCATCGCCGTTGACGGCCAGTCGGTTTACCGCCTTTGGTCCGACGGGACCGTCGATGTGCTGTCCATGTCCGAGGCTGGTCGCCCCAACGCCCGCTGGTTCAGGATCCCGCGCGGGTCACGTCCTGGCGAGGGAGCTGAGAGTGGCAAACCGGGGCAGTAGGCACGGCCGTCATCGTGCCGCGGCGAGCATTGAGCAGAGTGGGTCATCGACCTGGTGTTGTGGACGTTGCATGCTGCTATGAAGACTATCATCGAACCGTTCAAGATCAAGGTTGTCGAGCCGATCCGGATGACCACGCGCGAGCACCGCGAGCAGGTGCTGCGCGAGGCGGGGTTCAACATCTTCAACATCCGGGCCGAGGACGTGCTCATCGACCTGCTCACCGACAGCGGCACCGGCGCGATGAGCAGCGAGCAATGGGCGGGCATCATGCGCGGTGACGAGTCGTACGCCGGCGCGGTCAGCTTCCACCGCTTCTACGACCGCCTGCGCGCCCTCACCGGCTTCACGCACATCCTGCCCACCCACCAGGGCCGGGCCAGCGAACGCATCCTCTTCGAGCTGGTCGGCGGGCCGAACCTCATCGTCCCCAACAACAACCACTTCGACACCACCCGCGCCAACGTCGAGCACTCCGGCGCGGAGGCCGTCGATCTCGTCATCGCCGAGGGACGCAAGCCGACGACGCGGCACCCCTTCAAGGGCAACCTGGACATCAGCCGGCTGGAGCGGCTCTTCGCGGACGTCGGCCCCCAGCGTATCCCGCTCGTCATGCTCACGGTGACCAACAACAGCGGCGGCGGTCAGCCGGTGAGCTTGGAGAACATCAAGGCGGTACGCAAGGTCTGTGACCGCTATCGCAAACCGTTCTTCCTGGACGCCTGCCGCTTCGCCGAGAACGCCTGGTTCATCAAGCAGCGCGAGCCCGGACAGCGGGACCGTTCCGTGGCGGACATCGTCCGCGAGATGTTCGACCTGGCCGACGGGGCGACGATCAGCGCGAAAAAGGACGGGCTGGTCAACATCGGCGGCGTGCTGATGATGCGGGACGAGCAGCTCGCCTGGCGGGCCCGCAACCTGCTCATCCTCACGGAAGGCTTCCCCACCTACGGCGGCCTGGCCGGACGCGACCTCGAGGCGATGGCCCAGGGCTTCGAGGAGGTCATTCACGAAGATTACTTGCAGTATCGCGTGCGCTCGGTCGAATACCTCGGGGAGAGGCTGCTGGCCGGCGGCGTGCAGATCGTCGAGCCGCCCGGCGGGCACGCCGTCTACATCGACGCCGGGGCATTCTGCCCGCATATCCCGCCGGCGGGTTTTCCCGGGCAGGCGCTGGTGTGCGCGTTGTACCGGCACGCGGGTATCCGCGCGGTGGAGATCGGGTCGCTGATGTTCGGCGAGAAGGGTCGCCACCCAGACATGGAGCTGGTCCGCCTGGCTGTTCCCCGCCGCGTGTACACCCAGAGCCACGTTGACTACGTCATCGAGGCCATTCTCGAGGTGTTCGCCCAGCGCCGCACCCTGAAACCGCTGGAGATCGTGGAAGCCCCGCCGCAGCTTCGCCATTTTACCGCTCGGCTGCGGGAGGTGGGAACCTGATGGTCCGGGGTGGAGCATGAGGCCCAGCCGCATCCAGGCCGTTGACCACATCCACCTTGAGGCTGCGCCCGAGGCGGCGGACGACCTCCGCTGGTTCTACACTGAAGTGGCGGCGCTGGAGGAGGTTGACGGCCTCGACCCGGTCGCGACCGGTCGGCTCGCCTTCCGCTCGGAAAAGCTGGAAGTCCGCTTCCGTTTCGTGCCGAGGCCGCTGGTAGAGCCGAACCGACGGCGGATGACGGTGGCCGTCCCGTCGCTGGCGGCGGCCGCCGCCCTGCTTGCCGAGCGTGGGCTCGGACATGCCCGGGAGCGCGGCCTGCTCTATACGGAGGAGCGGCTCCACGTCCTGGACCCGGCCGGTCACCGGGTGGAACTGAAGCAGGACTGGGGCTTGGCCGGACTGTAAACCACCGTGCGCGATTCGGCGCCGCCGATCCGAACCGTGACCGTAAGGGAGCGGCCCGGTTCCAACGCCGGTGGTGGCTGATGACGCACGGTCATGTCGCTGGTGGGCGGTGTTTCCGGGGTTCCGGCTGGGTGCGCGGGGGGTCGTCGCCCCGGCCGAGTGCTCCTCGAAGGCATGACCCCCGCCGGGCCGACTTCGGGCCGATGCCATGCGGATCCAAGCCCCGGGGGAAGCCGAGGCGGTTCCCCACGCGCCCCAGGTTCGCCGACGATGCCGTGAAGAACGAAAAATCCGAAAAAGGGGGCGTGACAACCGTTTGCCTGTCGGGTATATTACGGTGCCTGAGCGGGGAATGGATCACCTGCGTCGTCTGCCCATCCGAGCGCTACGCCCCGTCCTGAATAGCAACCGGCAGACAACGAACGGCGCTTTGCCCAGCAGACAAGGTGAGCACGCCGATCGCCGCGGGTGAGAGCGGTGATCGGTAAGAACCGGCAGGGAACGGGGCGATGTTGAGCGGAGGCGCTGACCCGCGGCCTCTGCCGATAGATCCCTGGACCGCACGCATGGGACGGTGGGAAACCCAGGCGGGGTTTCTCTGTGGGTGCATTGTCGAAACCCTCGCTTACATCATGCAAGCCGGTAATCGGTTTGGCAGGCGGGATTGGGGCGGGGAAGTCCACCGTTGCCGGGTTGTTCCAGGAGGCGGGGGCGGCGGTGATTGACGCCGACCGCATGGTCCGCGAGTTGCTGGAGCAGTCGGAGGTGGTGGCCACCATCGGAAGCTGGTGGCCGGAGGCGGTTCGGCCCGACGGCGAGGGGCTGGATCGGGGGGTAATCGCCGACATCGTCTTCCGGCAGCCGGAGGCGTGCCGGCGGCTTGAGCAGTTGCTGTACCCGCGGATCGAGCGGCGGCAGGCTGACCTGATCGCCGGCTACCAGCGTGACCCGGCCGTCCGCGCCGTGGTCATCGACGCTCCCAAGCTGTTCGAGGCGGGTTTTGAACGGTACTGCGATGCGGTGCTTTACGTCGAGGCGGATCGACGGGTGCGGGTGGACCGGGTGGTCCGGGCCCGCGGTTGGACGGAGACGGAGTTGCAGCGGCGGGAGAATCTGCAATACTCACTGGAGCGGAAGCGGGCAAAAGCCGATTTCGTGATTGTTAACAACTCCGATATCGACGACCTGCGTGCCCGGGTGAACGAAGTGCTGAGCGCCATCCTGACCGCTTTCCCCGAACGACGGGATCGAGACGACAACCCTGAGGCCCCGCGCTAGCGGGCGCCGCCGAAGTCCCCGACGACATTCAGCTACACACCCAGGCTTGCAGAACAGGCAGGTTCAGGAGATGAGTCCGATGGCTAGAGCCACAACCGGGAAGGTGCGCGTGACGAAGCGAAAGACGGAGCGGCCGCTGGGCCCCGAGGAGGACGTCGAACGTGACGACCTCCCGCCCGCGCCGGCGCGGCAGGAGGAGCATGCCCCGCCGCCGCCGTCCCCCTCGTACAGCGACCTGGGGCCGATCGACGACGAAACGCACGCCAAGTACGAGGAGATCAAACGCGGCACCACGCACATCACGGAACTGCAGCGCATGAGCGTGGGCGAGCTGCACGAGGTCGCCAAGACGGAGGGGCTGGAGGAATACAGCGGCCTGAAAAAGCAGGACCTGATCTTCCAGATTCTCAAGCACCGCATCAACCGCAACGGGCTGATGTACGGTGAGGGTGTGCTCGAGATCCTGCCGGACGGGTTCGGCTTCCTGCGCAGCCCGGAGTACAACTACCTGCCCTGCCCGGACGACATTTACGTCAGTCCGTCGCAGATTCGGCGGTTCGGCCTGCGCACCGGACACATCGTGGCCGGGCAGATCCGCCCGCCCAAGGAGTCGGAGCGCTACTTCGCCCTCCTGCGCGTCGAGGCGATCAACTTCCAGGACCCGGAGCAGGTCACCGAGAAGGCCAACTTCGAGGACCTCACGCCGATGCACCCGCACCGGCGCCTCTTCCTGGAAACGATGGCGGAAGAGATCAACATGCGCGTGGTGGACCTGGTGACGCCCATCGGCATGGGCCAGCGCATGCTCATCGTCGCCCCGCCGCGCACCGGCAAGACTGTGCTCCTGCAGAAGATGGCCAACGCCATCGCCCGCAATCACCCGGATGTGTACCTCATCATCCTGCTCATCGACGAGCGGCCGGAGGAAGTCACCGAGATGCAGCGGAGCACGACGGCCGAGGTGGTCAGCTCGACCTTCGACGAGCCGGCCTCGCGGCACGTGCAGGTCGCCCAGATGGTGATTGAGAAGGCGCGGCGCCTGGTCGAGTACGGGCGGGACGTGGTCATTCTGCTGGACTCCATCACCCGTCTGGCCCGGGCGCACAACACCGAGGCGCCGCACTCCGGGAAGATCCTCTCCGGTGGTATCGACGCCAACGCCCTGCAAGCGCCCAAGCGCTTCTTCGGCGCCGCCCGCAACATCGAGGAGGGCGGGTCGCTGACGATCATCGGCACGGCCCTCGTCGACACCGGGTCGAAGATGGACGAGGTGATCTTCGAGGAGTTCAAGGGCACCGGTAACAGCGAGTTGCACCTGGACCGCCGCCTGGTGGACAAGCGGGTCTGGCCCGCCATCGACGTGGCCGCCTCCGGCACCCGCAAGGAAGAGCTGTTGCTGGATCCGAAGGAGCTGGAGCTCGTCTACCGCCTGCGCCGCGTGCTTTCCGACATGAACGTGGTGGAGGCCATCGAGCTGCTCCGCGTCCGCCTGGCCAAGGTCCGCACCAACGCCGAGTTCCTGATGACGATGAACCTCTCCTGACGGAGAGGAGGGCGGAAGGCAGAGGTCAGCATGCGGAAGGACCGGTGCAGGCGCGTTTGCCTTTCCGGTTCTCCCTGTGGCGGTCGTGGTGCGCGCTCGCGTCCTGCTGGGCGATGTCTTTCGTTGGGAGAGGTGTTATGATGCCGGCATGCCCCGGCCGGTGATTGGCATCTTCGGCAGCTATGCGGCCCGACCCCACAGCGCGCTGTATCGCCTGGCACACGACATCGGCCATCGGCTTGCCGCCGGTGGCTTTACCGTGCTCAACGGCGGCTACGACGGCACCATGCGGGCGGCCGCCGCCGGCGCCAAGGAGGCCGGGGGCCGGACCATCGGCGTTACCTGCCCCACCGTCCTGCGCAAACGCGGCGCCCGCCTGAAGCCCAACGAGTTCCTCGACGAAGTCCGGGAGGAGCCCACCCTGTTCGCCCGCATCGAACGCATGCTGCGCGCCTGCGGCGGCTATGTCTTCCTCCCCGGCGGGACGGGGACGCTGAGCGAACTGGGCATGATCTGGGAGTACGTGCACAAGGGCTTCATCGCCCGGCGGCCGATCGCCGTCGTCGGTGAATACTGGCTGCCGCTGGTGGACCTGCTGGGTAAGGCCCGCGGGGCCGACGACTGCATCTTCCGCGTCGAAACCGCCGAGCAGGTGCGGGACGTTATGCTCCGCCACGCCCTCCCCACCACGGACGACGTGCCGGGTTGACCGCCCCTACCAGCTTGGGGGTCTTGTCAGGCGCCCCACCAGCCCGTAACCTGCGTTCGCGCGAGTAAGTCCGCGTCAGGGACATTGACAGGCGGAAGGGGTGACAAGGTCCCGGCCCCCTGTGGCGGCACGCCAAGGCACCGGGCGAGGGTGGCATGGCCGGGCGCAGCGCCGCCATGTCCTCCCGCGTGCGAAACCCCATGTTTTACGACAGCATGCCGGCGCCCGCCTGCGGCGGGCTTGGGCATGCCACCCCTCTTGTCTCGCCCTTGCGTGGTCCTGTTTGGACTGAGGGCACTGAGCACCTGAAACCTACGAGGGACAACAAGATGTCCGCAACCCAACCACAACGTCTCGAAGACCTGGAACCGGCACCCGTCTGGCGCTTCTTCGCCGGCATGGCGGCCGTGCCCCGCAACTCCAAGAAGGAGGAGAAAATCCGCGCGCACGTCAAGAACCTCGCCCGCCAGTACAAGCTGACCTGCCGCGAGGACTCGGTGGGCAACCTGGTGATCGACGTGCCCGCCACGCCCGGCCACGAACAGGCGCCCGTCACCGTGCTCCAGGGGCACCTGGACATGGTCTGCGAGAAGAACTCCGGCACCCAGCACGACTTTGATCGTGACCCCATCAAGCTGGTGCTGGGCAAGGACCGGGAAACCAGTGAGGCCATCGTGCGCGCGGACGGCACCACGCTGGGGGCCGACAACGGCATCGGCGTCGCCTTGGCATTCGCGGCGGCCACCGAGCCCGGCGTCGTGCACGGCCCGCTCGAGCTGCTGCTGACCGTCGATGAGGAGCAGGGCATGACCGGCGCCAAGGTGCTGGAGCCGGCGTTCCTGCGCGGCCGGCGCATGCTCAACCTGGACTCCGAGGAGGATGACGCCATCTACATCGGCTGCGCCGGCGGCTGCGACGCCAACCTGGCGTGGTCGCTGAAGGCGACGGCGCCGGACCCGAACGCGACGGTGGTGATGGTAACGATCGCCGGGCTGCGCGGCGGGCACTCCGGCGGCGACATTCACCTCAACCGGGCGAACGCCATCAAGCTGCTGGCACGGACGCTGCGCGACAGCGGGGTGGCCGATCTGCGCCTCGCCCTGCTCCAGGCCGGTAGCAAGCGCAACGTGATCCCGCGCGAGGCGAAAGCGGTGCTCACGCTTCCCGCGAAGGGACTGGCGGCACTCAAGGAGACGGCCGGCCAGGTGCAGGCGGAGACCGTACGCGAAGCCGGCGAGGCGCAATGCACGATCAAGGTTGACGCGGCCGGTCGCGACCAGGCGCCCGGCGTCCTCTCCACGGCCGACACGCAGCGCCTCCTCGACACGCTGCTGGCCATCCCCAGCGGCGTCCTGGCCGTCAACCCGGCGGTGCCCGGACTGGTGCAGACGTCGAATAACCTCTCCGTGGTGGGCAGTGAGTATCAGGGCGCGCAAGCGGCGCTCCGCCTGGAGATCCAGACGTTGTCGCGCAGCTCGGCTGCGTTCGAGCTGGATGCCACGATCCGCCAGATCAGCGCCATTGGTCGGCTCGCGGGCGCGACCGTGACCACGGGTAACAGCTACCCCGGCTGGCAGCCGGACCTCAACTCGGCCATGCTCGACACAGGGCGGAAGGTCTATGAGAAGCTCTTCGGGCAGGCCCCGAAGGTGACGGCCATTCACGCCGGGCTCGAGTGCGGCATCATCGGCGAGCGCTTAGGCGGCATGGACATGATCTCTTTCGGCCCGCGCATCAAGGGCGCCCACAGTCCGGAGGAGCGCGTGTACATTGCCTCCGTGCAGAAGTCGTGGAAGTTCGTGACGGCGTTCCTGGCGGCCATTGCCTGAGCAGGACCACACAGAAGGGGAGGCAGTCGGGTGGCATGCCCAAGCCCGCCCCCGGCGGGCGCCGGCATGCCGTGACGAGAACCGGCCTCTCGCCCAGTACGTGTTTAGCGTGGGTGCCATGCCCTCACCCGCCGCAGGCGGGGGTGGGCATGTGCTGCGGCATGCAGAGGCATGCTTACCCGCGACCGCGGTCGCGGGAAAGCATGGCACCCACAACGCCAAAGACGCTAAACACATACCTCGCCCAAGCGAGAGGCGGGGTGGCGCTGCGCTTGGCCATGCCACCCCGTTCGCTCGCCCAGTCTTGCCACTGGGTGGAGCTACTCAGGGCGGGTCGGACCGTGGAATCCGAGCCCGAGCGGCGGTGAGGGGCACTGTCGAGCGGGCCGTGAGCCCCCTCGCTTCCGCTCGGGCTCGGTTCGGAGACGCGGGAGTTCCAAGAGTCCCGCACATGAACAATGCCGTGCCAACGGTGCCTCCGCGGCCGCGCAGGCGAGGGTTGCTTGCCGCCGCGGTATGTGGATTGTTGCTTCTGCACGTCCTGCTGGCGATGTCCAGCGTGTGGGAATCGAGCGCCACCTGTGACGAAGTCGCCCACCTCACCGCCGGCTACAGCTACTTCCACACCGGTGATTGGCGCCTGGTACCTGAACACCCGCCGCTAGCCGAGCTGTGGGCCGCCCTGCCGTTGCTGGTGAGCAAGCCGACCTTCCCCACGCTCGAACAGCCCGCCTGGTGGACGTCCAACCAGTGGGAGATGGGCGGCCAGTTCCTCTATGAGACCGGCAACGATGCCGCGACCGTGCTGACCCAGGGTCGCTCGATGATCGTCGTGCTGAGTGTCGTTCTCGGCCTCGTTGTGTTCCTCTGGTCGCGGCGGCTGTTCGGGACGAGCGGGGGTCTCCTGTCGCTGGTGCTCTACGCGTGCAGCCCTACCATGCTCGCCCACGCGCCACTGGTCACGACGGACTTGACGGCCGCCCTGTTCTTTCTGCTCGCCACCGCGGCGTGGTGGGCGCTGCTGCACGAGGTGACCCTCGGACGCGTGCTTGCCTGCGGAGCGGCCGCCGGCTGTCTGGCACTGGCGAAGATGTCCGCAGTGCTCATGGTGCCCATCGCGCTCGTGTTGCTGATCGTGCGCCTGCTGCGCCCGACGCCGCTGCCGGTGAGGTTCTGGAAACAGTGGCAGTTGCACGGGCGTTGGGGGCAACTCGGCGTCCTGTTCGGCGCGAGCCTCGCGCAGCTTGCGGTGGTGTGGTTCCTGATCTGGGCGGTCTTTGGCTTTCGCTATGACGCCATGGTGGGAGCGGTCCCCGGGCGCGACGACTTCCGCAGCATCGCCGGACCGGCGCCCTATGAGCCCAGTTGGGAGGCGGAACTCCGCGACTTGGGCTTCCAGGGCGATGTGGTTCGCTGGCTGCGTGACCACCGCGTGCTGCCGGAGTCGTACCTCTACGGGCTGGCGAACACGTTCACCTCCACGTACACGCGGGCGGCGTTCCTCAACGGCCAGCGCTCGCGCCACGGGTTCGTCGCCTACTTCCCCTACAGCTTCCTCGTCAAGACGACCCTCCCGGTGCTCGCACTGCTCCTGCCGGCGGTGTGGGTGACGTGGCGTCGAAGCAGAACGCCCGATGGACCCCCTCTGCGTGGGGGAGAGGGCAAGCTGAGGGCGGATGTCGCGCCGCTGTGGGCACTGATCGGCGTCTACGCGGCCGGGGCCCTCGCGAGCCATCTGAACATCGGCCACCGGCATCTGCTGCCGATCTACCCCGCGCTGTTCATTCTGGCGGGCGTGCTGGCGCGGCCGGCGCTACGCTCACCGGTGCGGCTGGCGGTCTGGAGCCTGGCGGCTTGCCACGTCGTGGTATCCATGGCGGCTTGGCCGAACTACCTGGCATATTTTAATAGTCTCATCGGCGGACCCCGGCAGGCGTATCGCCATTTCGTCGACAGCTCGCTCGACTGGGGGCAGGACTTGCAGCGCCTGGCGTCCTGGCTGGGACGCCACGCCCCCCAGGGCCTGCGCACCGCCGGCGAAAGCTGCGGAGAAGGCATCTACCTGTCGTACTGCGGGAACGCCTCGCTGCGCTATCATGGCATCTGTGCGTCCGTACTGCCCGGCTTCCCCTTCGACGAGGCTGCCCCGCCGGAACGTCTGACCGCGGGCATCTACTGCATCAGTGCCACGACGTTGCAGCAGGTCTATCTGCTGCCCACCAGCCGCTGGACCCGGGCCCTGGAAGAAACGTATCAGTATTATCTTCCGGACATCATGCAGCTCGACGCGACGCCCGCCGACGCCGCTCCGCCCGCCGCGAGCGACCGTCACGACCTCCTGGATCGGCCGCTGCTGCGCAAACTCCGCTTCGCGCGGCTGTGCGCGGCCCTGCGCCAGCGGGAGCCGGACGATGACGTCGGTCACTCCATCCTGATCTACCGCGTGGACGAGCGAGAACTGGAAGGCGCCTTGCTTGGGCCCGCGCCCGAGGTGTGCGCGGACGATCCCGAGAATCTCTGTGATTTTGCCCTGCAACTGGGCCGCGCCGGTGGGGGGGCGCTGGCGAGCACCTTCATGGAGCAGGCTGCGGCCCTGGCGCCGAACGACGTGTACGTGCAAAGCTGGGCGGGCGTGGCGCTGCGCAAGCAGGGTCGCATCGCGGCAGCGCAGCAGCACTTCACGACGGCCGCGCGGCTCGATCCGAGCTATCCGCGGGTGTGGACTAACCTGGGGCTGTGCCTTCTGGAGCAGGGGCGCCCGGCCGAGGCCGTGCAGGCGTTTCGACGGGAACTGGGCTACCGGCCGCGCCACGCAGAGACGCAACTCAACCTGGCCTTGGCGCTGGCGGAGTTGGGACGCCTGTCGGAGGCGATCGAGGCGGCCTGTCAGGCTGTGCGCCTGCGCCCGCGCGACCCCGCGTTTCGACTGGAACTTGCGGATCTGCTGCTGCACGTCGGGCAACACGCCGAAGCCCGCGCCCTGCATGAACAATTGCTCGGCGAGCAGCCCGCCGACGCGCTGCTTGCCTGGCGGATCGGCGAGCAACTCGCCGGCGCCGGCGCGTTGACCGATGCCATCGGCTGCTACCAGCGTGCCGTGACCTTGAGCCCCGAGAACGCCACGGCCCATCACAGCCTGGGCCTTGCCTACAGCCACTTGCAGCAGCCGTCCGCGGCCCTGCCGTACTACGAGGCCGCCGCCCGGCTGGCGCCGACCATGCTGGCCGCCCATTTCAACCTGGGCCTGACGCTGGCCGAACTGGGCCGCCCCGCGGAAGCTCTGACGGCGCTTGAACGCGCCCTCGAGCTTGCCGAACAACAAGGTGCCGCCAACGTCATTCCCGAGATCCGCGCCCGGATCGAGCCGTTGCGGGAGTCTGTGCAACAGCAGCTCCCCGCGCCGGGCGTTGTCCCGTGAGAGCCCATTGAGAAAGCTGCGTCGGCCCCCCACGACCGGAGGGCAAGCCACCGACCGGACCGACGTAAGCGCCCCGAGCCCGGAAGCCGCGTTCAGCCGGACCTGAGCGCCAGACTGCGGGAGCGCAACCCGGGCAACGTCTGCAGTTTCGTGTCGTTGGTCAGTAGTTCGGCGTCCAGCACCATGGCGGTGGCGGCGATAATCGCGTCAGGCACCCGCACGCGGTGGCGGCGACGGAGCTGAATGGCCTCGCGCTTGATCCGGCATCGATGCCGACCTCTGACAACTCCGCAAGAAGCCCCGCCAACGCACGCTCCTGCGGCGGAGTGAGGCCCGGAAAGGAAAGAGGTTCGATCACCGTGACGATGGAAACGAAATAGCGTCCCAGAGGCAAGGGCTGCGCCAGGGCACCCTTCTGGGCGTAGATGACCAGGTTCGTGTCGAGCAGGTAGTTCACTCCCACTCCCCTCGGACCTCCTGCTGATACCGCAGACCATCCACCGGCCAATCCAGCTTGCCGAGGTGTTCAGCGAGATCCGTTGGCGCTTTCTGACCGCCGTCCAGGCCCAACACCTGCTCGATCCTGCACCAGTCCTCATAGTCGATCTGCACAGCGATGGGTCGATTGGCCTCGTCCGTGACCAGATGTTTGCGGATGTTCAGCATGCTCCGGACTCCTGCGCGCCCAAGGGGATTATACGACCGCTGTATCGCCGAGTCGAGGGGTGATGCTCCTCCCTGCCGCAGCGGCCTCGGCCGAAAACACGCTGGCAGGACGGGCAAACAGAACCACGGTTGCGACGATGCCGGGCCGATACGTACCGGAGGGCCTCAGCCGGGAAATCGCTTGAGATGCTCGATCGCTAGCGGCACTACGCGGGTGACGGTCTCTTCGATGGGCGAACTGAGCACCGCCCCGGCCGACTGGGCGTGCCCGCCGCCGCCTAACGCCTGGGCCAGCTCGACCACCGTGACCCGCCCTTCGCCGCGGAAGTTGATGCGCGTCTTGCCGCGGGTGCCTTCCGTAAACAGCATCGCCAGGCGGACACCCTCCAGCGAGCGGACGACGTTGACCTGCTCATCAATGTCCGCGGCCGTGCAGCCGGCGCCGTGGATCTCGTCATAGCTCGCAGTGCTGTAGGCGACTTGGCCGTCGCCCACGACCTGCATGTTCCCATAGATGGTGCGCAGCAGCTCGAATTCGCTGCGACTCTGACTGCGGCAAAGGCGCTCGCCGATCCTGCCCACGTCCGCGCCGCGGCGCACCAGGTCCGCCGCCGCCGCCAGTGCTCCCTGCGAGGTCGTCGCCAGCGAGAAGCCTACCGTGTCCGAATGCATGCCCGCGTACAGCAGGGAGGCCGTCACGGCGTCGATCGGGCGCTCCGCGGCCACCAGCAGGTGATACACCAGCTCGCTCGTGCTGCCGGCCTCCACCGCCCAGTTGACCGTGCCAAAGCCGGTGTTCGTGGCGTGATGGTCGATGTTCAGCAGCGCCCGGCCGGCCGACCAGTTCGTGCCCTTCAGCGCCGGGCCGACGTTGCAGCGTTCGATCTTGGCCGTATCGAGGACCACAAACCCGTCGGCCGGCGGAAACTCCTCGACGGCTGCTACCTGCACATTCGCCCACTCTACGAGAAAACCCAGCCGCTGCGACACCGAACCCGCCGGCAGCGACACCCGCGGACCGCCCGCTTCCCGAGCATACGCCCGCGCCAGCGCCAGGGTCGAGCCCAGGGCATCGGCGTCCGGGACGACGTGCGCGACGTAGATCGGCCGCACGAGCCGGCCCAGAAACTCGATGACCTCCGCCGGCACGGATGTCGTCGCCGTGCGGATGCCGGTCGAGCCGTTTGCCTCCGGGTGCAGGTTCTTTTCCGGCACCAGACTACCCTCCTTCACCTCTCTACACCGTGGCTGTGGTGATTCACGCAGGCACTACGCCGCCGGCCAGCAGGTCAGCCACGCCGGCAGCGGTATGATCCGGCCGCTGTTCAGGTGGGAGGTGCTCGAGCACCTTCGGTTCCTTATACTTGCCGCTGAGCACGAACGCGGTCTGCATGCCCATCTGCTTGGCCCCCACCAGGTCCGTCAGCGGATCGTCCGACACCATCAACACGTCGCCCGCCTCCACCCCCAGGCTGTTGAGCGCCTGTTGGAAGTACTCCCGCGACGGCTTGCCAATCACCGTCGGTTCAACCTCAGTGGCGAACACGATCGCCTCGACGATCGCCCCGACGCTGGGGGCCAGCCGCCCAAACGCGTCGGTATACACCCGGTTGCGGTGCAGCGCCAGAAACGCCGCCCGCCGCCGACCCACCGCGTCGCACGCCAGCCGCAGGCGCTCGTAGGTCAGCTCCGTGTCCAGCCCCACGATCACCGCGTCCACCGCGCTCTCGTTCATGACCTCGAAGCCGGCGGTCAGGAACATCTGCCGCAGTTCCAGCGTCCCGAGCACCAGGCACCGACGCGCCCCCAGCGTGCGCAGCCGGTGAATGGCCGAGCCGATGCAGGTGTGTGCCTCGGCCAACGTGAAGTCCAGCCCCTCGCGCCTGAGCCGTTCGACCAGCACGGCCTTCGTGTCCGTCGTGTTGTTCGTGATGATGCTGACCGGCAGCCCGGCCGCCCGCACCCGCCGCATGAAGTCCACGGCGCCGGGCACCGCCCGGTAGCGCTTGTCCCCTACCAGGACCCCCTCCACATCCAGCAACAGTCCACGTACGTTCGCCATAAACTCAACTGTAAATGCACAACACGCACCGCCGCTGTCTTCTTTTTGCGGTTACGCAATTGTAGTACTGCTTATCTTCCCGCCCGTGCCTGGCGCCGCTAGCCGGGTTTACGGAGACCCGCTGAATCTCTCGCCGTCGCCCCGTGCCCGGTTCGCTTCGCCGGTTGTGCGGCCGCCGCTCTCTGCGGAACGGTCATGTGCCCACCCCAGAGGGTGCCGCTGATGTCGTTTCCGGCAGCGGGGCGAGCACCCGGCACGACATCATACCGTCCCCCGTCGTGGTGGAAAACCCAGTGGCTCCCTGCGGACACTGGCCGGCCCGGCCGCGCGGGTCGAGACGCAGCATTTCCTGCTCGCATCTTCGGCAGCGAACGGCGCACAAACTGGCTTGGGTGCGAAATGTGCAAAGACAGTGAAGTTCCCAGGTGCCCGTTCATTCCCGCTCCTCTTGCCCCCGGGTACCCACTAGACGTGCCCCTGGGGGGCGACCGTCGGACGTGTCATATAGGGCACCGCCGGCGGCCGTGACCGCCTCGTCGCGTGAGGCTGGAACGCCGCGTGAATGCCCTGCCCACCGTCGGGGGTCTCCGCTAAGATGGGCCCCGCTCCCGGGCCTGCGGCGCGGGGTCGGGAGCCTTCGTACCTGGGATACGTGTGGTTTCAGCTTGAGGAGGTCGGCACGTTGAGAATCCTGGCAATCGTCAAGCAAGTGCCCGACTCGAATGCCGCGGTGAAGGTGACCGCCGACGGCAAGGGGATCGACCAGACCGGTCTGAAGCTGGTCGTGGACCCCTTCGACGAGTTCGGCATCGAGTTGGCCGTCCAGTTGAAGGAGAAGCGTAAGGACGTAGCGGAGGTTGTGGCCCTCACCGTCGGTGGGGACAAGGCCGCGGAAGCCCTGCGCGTCGCCTTGGCGATGGGGGCCGATCGCGGCATCCACGCCAATGACCCCGCGTTCGAGACCAAGGACGAGCTCTTCTACGCGGCCGTCATCGCGGCGGCCGTCAAGAAGGAGTCGGCGCCGATCGACCTGATCGTGACCGGCAAGTACAACATCGACCTCGATGCCGGTGCGGTGGGGGCGGCCGTGGCGGAGTACGTGGATTGGCCGCACATCGCGGCCGTCACCGGCTTCGAACTGGCCGCGGACGGCAAGAGCTTCGTCGCCCGCCGGCGCATCGAGGGTGCCGAGGAGGTCGTCGAAGGTGCCTTGCCCGTGGTGCTGACGATCGAGAAGGGCATGGTCGAGCCGCGTTACCCGTCGCTGCCGAACCTCATGAAGGCCAAGAAGAAGCCGGTGGCGTTGCTGACCAGCAAGGACCTGGCGGTGGACGCGGGTCTTGCGGCGGGCTTGCAGTTCCTGTCGCTGTTCCCGCCGCCGCCCCGCCCGGCCTGCAAGATGGTGCCGGGCGAGCCTGACCAAATGGCCAAGGAACTGGTCCGCTTACTGCGGGAGGAGGCGAAGGTAGTTTAGCCATGAACAGCAACATTCTGGTTTTCATCGAGCAGCGGGAAGGCAAGATTCTACCGGCCTCTTTCCAGCTTCTGGCGCTGGCCGGTGAGCTTGCCGCCAAGACGGGCGGGCAGGCGGAGGCGTGCCTCCTGGGACAGAACGTCAGCGGGCTTACCCCGGCGGTCGCGTCCTACGGTGCGAAGAAGATCTACACGGTGGACAACGCGGAGCTGCGTTACTACCGCACGCAGCCTTATACGACCGCGTTGGCAGCCGTCATTGGTGCGGCGGACCCGCGGGCGGTGCTCATTCCGACGACCGCCCTGGGACGTGACTTGGCCGGTCGGCTGGCGGCGCGGCGCCAGGCGGCCCTCGTGATCGACTGCACGGAACTCGTCGTGGAAGGCAAGGACCTGGTGGCCACCACCAACGTGTACGCCGGCAAGCTGGGGGCGAAGTTCAAGCTGAGCGGCGACCGTTTGCAGGTGATCACCATCCGCTCCAACGCCTACTCGGCCGCGGAGCCGCAAGCGGGGGCGAGCACGCCGGTCCAGGCGGTCAGCGTGACGTTGGGTCCCGGCGACCTGCGCTTGAAGTTCAAGGAGCTTCTGTCCACGACGTCCGGGATCAAGGACGTCACCGAGGCGGACATCATCGTCGCCGGCGGGCGGGCGCTGAAGTCGGAGGCCAACTTCAAGATCATCTATGAACTGGCGGGCGTACTGGATGGGGCCGTGGGCGCGTCGCGGGCGGCCTGCGACGCGGGCTATCAGCCGCACACGCGCCAGGTCGGGCTGACGGGCAAGACGGTGACACCGCGGCTGTACATCGCCTGCGGCATCGACGGCGCGATTCAACACCTGGCCGGCATGCGCGGCAGCAAGGTGATCGTCGCGGTGAACATCAAGCCCGACGCGCCGATCTTCCAGGTGGCGACGTACGGCTGCCTGTGCGACCTGTTCACGCTGGTGCCGTTGCTGACCAACGAGTTCATGCGCATGAAGGGCTGATGCCGCCGAGCGAAACCCCTCTCCCCTTTGGGGAGAGGGTAGGGTGAGGGGGAGCGTCCGGGCAACCCACGGTCGTGCGTGGAGTCCCAGCGTGGGCAGAACGGCGTATTCCAGCCCCGAAGACCAACGTAAGGCGGCGCTGCGCCGTCGGGCGGATGCCCGCCGGTTGCTCGAGGCTGGCGCCAACCACACCCGCGGTGCTATGTACCTTGCGGGCTACGCCGTCGAGTGCAAGATCAAGGCCGTGGCGATGGAGCGCTTCGGTTGTCGGACTCTCGCCGGCCTGGCGCAGAAGTGGAAGGTCGACGAGCGCGACGTGTACACCCATAACCTGGAGGTTCTCCTTGGGCGTTTGGGCATCCTGGCTCGCCTGCAAGCCAGTCCCGTGGGTAGCGACTTCAGGTTTCAGGTGAACCGCTGGCGCACCAGTTGGCGGTACGACCGGCATAACCCAACCCTACCCCAGGCCAACGCGTTCCTGGACGCCGTTGATCGGGTGCTGCGCTGGCTTGAGGCCAACCGGTGCTAGGAGGGCATGATGGTCAAGAAGAGATCGACACGAACGAAGAGGGGCACGCCCGCCGCCGGGCGCTCCGCGCGCCCGCCCGCTCAGATCAAGAAGACCCTCGCAGTCGCACTGCGCCGGGCGTTCCCCCATGATACCGTGGACATCTCGGATGGCTATCAGAGCAACATCCATGTCCTGGTCGTTTCCCGCGCGTTCGACGCCCTGGAGGAGCAACAGAAGCAGGAATACCTTTGGAAGTTGATTGACGCCACGAACCTCAGCGAAGAAGAGAAACAACTGATCAGCTTGGTCCTGCCCCTGAGCCCGGATGACGTGAAGTAGCCGGTGGCAGGGTCCGGGCGTCGATTCCAACCACGAAAGGACGCACTGTCGATGCAGCCGATCGTAATGGCCGTTCTGTTGCTGGCGGGTTGGGGCATCTTTGCCTATTCCGCTTACCGACGCTGGCAACTGCTGAAGATCGGGACGCCGGAGGACCGTAGCGGACGGGGGGGCGAGCGCCTGCGGGCGGTTTGGGTGTACGCCATCCGCCAGTTGCGCATGCGCCGCTATCCGCTGGCGGGTTTCGCCCACCTGGTGATCTTCTTCGGCTTTCTGGTGTTGCTGCTTCGCTCCCTGGTTCTCTGGGGGCGCGGGTTCGACCCGAGCTTCGACTTCTGGGTTTTCGGGACCGACCAGCCGCTGGGGAAGCTGTATTCCCTGCTCAAGGACGTCTTCATCGTGCTGGTCTTCGTCGGGGCGGTGATCTTCATATACTACCGCGTCGTCGCCCGCCTGCCGCGGATGACGTTAAGCGGCGAGGGCCTGCTCATCATCCTGATCATTGCGGTGATGATGGTCGCGGATGTTCTGTACGACGGCGCGACGCTGGTGCGCGAGGCGCGGGCGGCCACCGCGGCCTCGGCGGCACCGAGTGGTGAGCCGGCGGCCGTCGCGCTGCACTTTTCCGGCTGGGAACCGGTCGGCAGCGTCGTGCAATACGCGGTGGCGGGAGCGTCGCAGGGTGGTCTCGTGTATCTGCAGCACCTGGGGTTCTGGGGCCACTCCGTGCTGGTGCTGCTGTTTCTGAACCTGCTGCCCTACAGCAAGCACTTCCACGTCATCACGGCCATACCCAACGTGTATTTGCAGAACCTGCGCCCGCCGGGCCGCTTGCCGCCCATTGCGGACATCGAGGGCAGGTTGGAACGCGAGGAGACGTTGGGCATTCGGCGCATCGACCAGTTCAGTTGGAAATCCCTGCTGGACTTCTACACCTGCACCGAGTGCGGGCGCTGCACCGATCACTGCCCCGCGCACCACACCGGCAAGAAACTCTCGCCCAAGCACTTCACCATCGACCTGCGTGACTTCCTGTATCGGCACGAGCGGGCCCTGGTCGGCGCGCACGCACAGGGTAACGGTCAGGCGCCGGCGGACGGCGAGCCGCCGGAACACCGCCAGGACCTCGTGGACGGGGTGATCGAGCCGGAGGTACTCTGGGCCTGCACGACCTGCCGGGCGTGCGAACAGGAATGCCCGGTCTTCATCTCTTACGTGGACAAGATCGTCGACCTGCGCCGCTACCTCGTGCAGGAGCGCGGCGAGTTCCCCAACGAACTCCAGATGGCGTTCCGAGGGCTGGAAAGCACGATGAACCCCTGGAGCTTCCCGGCCGAGGACCGCGACAAGTGGGCCGAGGGCCTTGACGTCAAGCGCATCGCCGAGCACCCGGACGTGCCGTACCTGCTGTGGGTCGGCTGCATGCCCGCCTTTGATGAACGGGCCAAGAAGGTGACCCGCGCGGTGGTACACCTCCTGCAAACCGGCGGTGTGGACTTCGCCATCCTCGGCCAGGAGGAGCAGTGCACCGGTGATCCCGCCCGCCGGGCCGGCAACGAGTACCTCTTCCAGATGTTTGCGAAGGCCAATATCGAGATTCTTAACAATTACGGCGTGGACAAGAAGACGATCATTACCATCTGCCCGCACTGTTACAACACGCTGGCCCACGAGTACGGCGACTTCGGCGGGCACTACCGGGTCCTGCATTACACGACCGTGCTGGCGGACCTGGTGCGGAGCGGGAAACTGCGGCCGCAGAACCGCTGTGACCGCAAGGTTGTCTATCACGACTCCTGCTACCTCGGGCGCTACAACGATGTCTATGATCCGCCGCGGGACGCCTTGCGCGGCATCCCGGGTCTGCAACTGGTCGAGCCGGCCGAGACACGCGACCGCGGCATGTGCTGCGGCGCCGGCGGTGCCCAGATGTTCAAGGAGGAGGAGCACGGCCAGGCGCGCGTCAACGTCACGCGCACGCAACAGTTGCTCGCTTCGGGCGCCGGCACGATCGCCACGGCCTGCCCGTTCTGCATGCGCATGATTACCGACGGCCTGGGCGACCTCCAGCAGGAGACGCTGCCGCAGCTCGACGTGGCCGAGGTCCTCTGGGAGGCGGTGAAACCCGCCGCGACGGCGCCGGCAACGCCGTAGCGGGACTGGAGATTGTCGATTGTCGATTGTCGATTGGCGATTGCAGGCGGCGTCTGCTGAGGGCCGACCAGTGATGAGTGACAACCTCCGGCTGAAAGCTGACAGCTTGCAGCTTAGAGCTGATAACTGATGACCGATACCACCGCCCACCGCGGGAGTGCTCTATGACAATTGCCCAACGCCTGGCCCGCTGGGCCCAAGACCTCCGCTACGAGGAGCTTCCCGCGCGCACGGTGCACGAGGTGAAGCGGCGGGTGATTGACTCGCTGGCGACCACCCTGGGCGCCTACCACAGCGAGCCGGCGCACATCGCGCGGGCGAAGGCTCTGGCCGACAGCCCGCCATCCACGACCGCCGCCGCGTCGCCGGCGGCCGCCACCGTCTGGGGCACCCGGCGCCACGCGCCCGTGGAGTTGGCCACTTTCGCCAACGGCACCATGGTGCGCTACCTCGACTACAACGACACCTACTTGAGTCTGGAGCCGGCCCACCCCTCGGACAACATCCCCGCCGCCGTCGCGGTCGCCCAGGCCGCGGGCAGGACCGGCCGGGACGCCCTCCTCGGCATCGTCATCGGCTACGAGATGCAGTGTCGCCTGTGCGACGCCGCCAGCTTGCGGGCCGGAGGCTGGGACCACGTCGTGTACGGTGCGCTTTCCTCGGCGTTGCTGGCCGGGAAGCTCTGGGGATTGAGCGAAGCGGAGCTGGTGCACGCCCTGGGCTTGGCCGGCGTCTGCAACATCGCCACGCGGCAGACGCGCACGGGGCAAATGTCCCATTGGAAGGCCTGCGCGTTTGCCAACGCCGCCCGCAACGGCGTGTTCGCGGCCGACCTGGCACGGCGCGGTATGAGCGGACCTCATGACATCTTTGAGGGACCGAAGGGCCTGATTCGCCAGCTCAACCTGCCGGGGCTGGCCGAGGTCGCGTTGGGTGGGCCCGAAGACTTCATGATCGACCGGACGTACATCAAGTACTGGCCCGCGGAGTATCACAGCCAGTCGGCCATCGACGCCTGTCTGCAACTGCGCCCGCGGATCGTCGGCCGGGCCATCAAGTCCATCCATCTGAAGAGTTTCGAGGCGGCCGTCAGCATCATCGGCTCCGAGCCCGAAAAACGCCGGCCCACGTCGCGCGAAACGGCCGACCATTCGCTGTTCTACTGCATGGCGGCCGCCCTGCTCGACGGCGACGTGACGCTGGCCACCTTCGACGAACGCCGCCTCGTCGATCCGCAGATCCTCGACCTCATGGACAAGACGACCATTGTCGAGGATGCCGAGCTGAACCGCGGCTACCCGAAGGGCATCCCCAACGAGGTAACGATTACCTGCACGGATGGAACGACGGTCACCAAGCGGGTGGACTACCCGCGCGGCCACGCCGAGAACCCCATGACCGATGACGAAGTGGTCGCCAAGTTTCGGCGCCTCGCCGAAGGCGTGATCGACGGCGATACCGCGGACCGCATTCTCGAGCAGGCCTGGAACCTGGAACGCCTTGCGGACGTCACGCTCCTGTTTGCGTTTGACGTGCGCGAGACGAGACGCCCGTGAGCGGAACGATGCCAACGGGACATCGAGCGGCTGCCAATGGGACGTCGAACGGGTGGCATGGCCAAGCGCAGCGCCGCCATGCCTTGCCCTCAGCCGCGGCTGGCGCTATCCCAATGGCATGCCGGCGCCCGCCGTCGGCGGGCTTGGGCATGCCGCCCGGACGCCGTGGCATGCCACCCGGGCGCCCGGGTGCCCATGCGTCCGGGGATGATCGGGCAGCCGGCGGCCGGGCCTGACCGCGTGCATCGGGGAGCCTACGATGACAAACTCCTTTGAGCGTTCCTCCAGGCTACGGGCCCTACTGCACACGGCGCGCGGCGTGCCCCTGCCCGGCGCGTTCAACGCCCTGTCGGCCCGCCTGATCGAGCAGGCCGGCTTCGAGGCGATGTACCTTTCCGGCGCTGTGCTGGCCAACAGCGTCGGCGGGGTGCCGGACATCGGGCTGATGACCCTCGACGACGCCCGCGACCATGCCACGCGCGTCGCCCGGGCCACCTCCTTACCGATCATCATGGATGCCGACACCGGCTTCGGCGGGCCGGAGCAGGCCGCCCGTACCGTGCGCGACCTCGAAACCGCCGGCGTCAGCGGCATTCATCTCGAGGACCAGGAGTTCCCCAAGCGCTGCGGCCACCTCGACGGCAAGACGCTGGTGTCCGTGGAGGAGATGGAGGAGAAGGTGGCGGCCGCGGCCGCTGCCAGGAGCAGCCCCGATTTCCTGCTGCTGGCCCGGACCGATGCCCGCGGCGTCGTGGGGTACGATGAGGCCGTGCGGCGCGCCCATCGCTACCTCACCGCCGGGGCGGACGGCATCTTCCCCGAAGCTCTGCAGAGTCCTGAGGAGTTCGAACGCTTCGCGCGCGACGTGCCCACCATCCTGCTGGCCAACATGACCGAGTTCGGCAAGACCCCGTATCTGACGGCGCCGGAATTCGCCGCGCTCGGTTATCACCTGGTCATCTTCCCGGTGACGCTCCAGCGTGTCTACGCCAAGGCCGTCCAGGAGTGCCTCCAGATGCTCCACCGGGACGGCAGTCAGCAGACTTTCGTCGAGCGGATGCAGACACGCGCCGAACTGTACGCCCTGCTGGGCTACCAACCGTGAAGTGGCCGCTGGCGGAAGCGAATTTCCGGACCGCCGCTGCTGAGTCTGGACAAGACGCGGGGGTGAAGCTCCGCCTCGGGCGGCCACCCGCGCAGGACGGGAAAGTGATGGAAGGTGCAACGCCCGGTGCGCTGTGCCTCAACGCTCGCGACTGGGCGGCGGTGGCACCTGGTCGCTGGGCTCCTCGGGCCCATGCGCCCAGACGTGCCCGCAGATGATGCAGCGCCGCATGGCGGAACCGTTGCCGTTCCCCGATGCCAGCACGCGCGGGGAATGGCAGCGCGGGCAGCGTGGGGCGTCGGCGGGCCCGAAAGCGCTTCTTTCCGTGTCCGACTTCATGCAAAACCAGCCCTGGTAACCTCGGTACGCGGTCGGCGGGAACCCCAGCGGACCGTGCTTCCCGTAATCAGGTCGCACGTGGTGCGGGGAATCTTTCTGCAATTCGACGGATTTGCAGAAAGAAACGCGCGATGAGGTGCGACTGCTATAACAGAGGGGACGTGGACCCTTGGTGGTGCTTACGCAAAGCTAGGCCGCGCGACAGCCGCTGCTGGAGTCGGAAGGTGGTTACCACTGTAACCAGTCCATCTTTGCTTGAAGAGCTCCGGGCGGGTGGCAATCAGGAAGCCTGGCAGGAGTTCTTCCAGCGCTACGCCCCCATGCTGTTGGCGATCGCGCGGGGTGTCGGCCTGCGTAGCTCCGACGTGGATGACGCCGTGCAGGAAACGCTGGTCGCGGTCTTGCGCCTGTTCAGAAGGCTGGATCAGCCGTTTGACCGCACGCGCAGGCGGTTCAAGGCATGGCTGCGGGGGGTGGTGCTGCACAAAGTGCGGGATGTGCAGCGGCGCGCGCTCCGGGCGCAGCGCTTGGCCGAGGGCATGGCGACGTGCATTGACCCCCACGCGGAGGCCGAACGTGCGCAGGCCGTGTTTGAGCTGGAATGGCAGCGGAACCGGCTCCAGCGGGCGCTGGACGAGGTGGCGCGGGAGGTTGATCCGGCCACGTTCCAGGAGTTTGAGCTGTACGCCCTCCAGGGCCAGAACGTGGACAACGTGGCCGACCTCTTCGAGACCTCGCGAAACGCTATTTACATCGCCAAATGCCGGATTCTGTGCCGTTTGAAGGAAACGGTGGCTCGCCTTGAGCAGGAGGAGGGTTGATCGGATGCGTCGCTGCCCCCCCGCGACCTTGCTGGACAGGTACGCCGCAGGCGCGCTCCCCGGACCGGACGCCGACCTGGTCGAGTCTCACCTGGTGGGATGTGCCGCGTGTGCGGACCGTCTGGAGCGCCTCGGTATGGCGCAGGACCTGCTTGAACAGTTGCGCGACGCCGAGTCGGCTCGAGCCGAGCTTGGTTCTGATCTTGCAGCGCTGTCGAGTTTGCAGCAATGGTTTACTACGACCTTATCGTCCGTTGCAGGGCGAGGCGGACCCTGGATGGAGCACGAGTGAAGGTTGGGCAGCCGGTCGCGCGGACTTGGCTGGACGCGCAGGCGGGAATGATGGGCCATCGAGCTGCTGTAGCGTAACGAGTGGAATGTCCGGGCGCGGGCCTCACTGAGACCCTTCCCCCCCAAGAGAGCACCGGGCGGCTGAGTAAGTCGCCCGGTGCTTTCGTTTGGAGCGAGGCTTCATGTGTGTATGCATTTATACCAGCACGCCAAGAAAGCGACGCATGCAGAAGATTTCCGCGCCAGATTCGTAAGATTCTCCACCGTTTCGCGCACTTAGTTATGAGGGAGAGTGCCACGCTGTTGACCGGGGAGGGTCGGTCGCTTCCCCCGGGCGGCGAGAGTGGGTATGCGTGAGCGGCACGGTGCGCTTCGGGCGGCGCCGGAGATTCGGTCGGCGGCCTCGTGGGCAGGTGGGTTCGGGGAAGGGGTAGCGCTTGAGCGTGGTTGAACAACTGCAGGAGACGCCCGCTGCGATTCCGAACTTCGCCTGGGAGGGGTTCGTTGCCCGAGGCGGATTCGGGGAGGTATGGCTGGCACGCGAGTGCGTGACGGGGCTGCTGCGCGCGGTGAAGGTGCTCTACAAGGCGGCGGCAGCGCGCACCAACCGGGATCTGGAGGGCGTCAAGCGGTATCAACGGTGCGCGCACAATCACCCTCATCTCATGCAGATTCTGACGGTCGGTGAGACCGACGAGTTTTACTACTACGTGATGGAGGCGGCGGACAACGCCGCGTCGGGGGTAGCCGGCGCGGTGGAGGGCGGCGCCGCGGAGGGCGCTAGGGCGGATACTGCGGGTGCGGATGGTGCGCGAGGGCCCGGGGAGGCCGTGCGCGGGGAGACTGCCGGAGCGGGCTACGTTCCCTTGACGATGCGCAGCCTGTTGACGCGGCGGGGACGGTTGAGCGCCCGCGAGGCGCTGGAGACGGTCGGCAAGGTGCTGGCGGGGGTCCAGCGCCTGCACGAACAGGGTTTGGCCCACTTCGATCTGAAGCCGGAGAACATCCTGATCATCGAAGGGGAGCCGAAGGTGGGCGACGTGGGCTTGATCGGGTCCTTGGCCGAGCCGGCGCCGCACGCCGGGACGCCGTCCTACCTGACGCCGGATCGCCGCGCGGATGACGTGTACGCCGTCGGGAAGATTCTGTACGAAATGATATCCGGCCGGCCGGCGTCCGAGTTCCCGCGCCTGCCGGCTGAACTGCTGCAGAGTCCCACGCCGGAGTTGAAGTCGGCGTTGCGCATCGTCAACCGGGCCTGCCATCCCACGCCGGGGCATCGCTTCGAGTCCCTGGACGAGTTGACGGAGGCGGTGGCCGCCGTGCTGACGCCGCCACCAGGACTGGTGGCCGGCTGGCGCCGGCTGACGCCGGTGCGCAAAGGATCCCTCGTAGCGGGGGCGGTCTTGAGCGTAGTGGGTGCGGTGCTGCTGGCGGGGGAGCTGCTGCGGGCCCGCGAAGGTCCGGCAGAAGCAGTGGTGACCGAGCAAGTCCTGTTAAGCGTGGGAGAGGTCCTGGCCGGCGCCGAGAGCGGAGTGGCCAGCGAGCGCTTAGCGCCGGCCGAGGCGTTGTGGCAGCGATTTCCCCACCTGCTGGATGCCAACATCGTAGCCGCCCGCGTGAACTTCGCGGCCGGCGTCGCACGCGGGGAGCCGAGCTTTGTGGCTTTTGCGCTGGAGCGCCTGCGCTCCGAAGCGAGAAACGAAACGGAGCCCGGCCCCTACTGGGTGTTGATCGCGGAGATTCTGGAGTACTCCGGGCATGCGGACGAGGCGGTGGAGTATCGGGAGAAGGCTGCTGAAGCAACGCCGACCGCGGCGATGGAGTGGTACCATCTTTCCCTGGCCACCGTCGATCTGCACGGGGCGTTGAGGTGTGTCCAGCGCGCCGTTGACTCCGCGCCGGATCGGGTGTTGTTCTGGGCGCGGCTGCTGCATCTGCGGCGGCAGACTGGGGACCTGGAGGGTGCGCTGGACGCCGCAGAGCGACTGTGCACCTTGGAGCCGGGCAACTTCGATTGGGTGTTCAGACGCGGACACGCGCATTTTGCGCTGCAACAGTTCGAGCAAGCTGAGGCCGACTACACCTGCGTCATGGAGCGGGGCAGCTTGCCCGGCCTGGTGCAGCGAGGGCATGTGCGTCGGTTCAGGGGTCTGTACGCCGAGGCCTTGGCAGACTACACGCAAGCGCTGGCGCGACACGACAGTCCGTGGGTCCGGTATCAGCGCGCAACGATCTTGTGGATTACGGGGTATGGGGGCGCGGCCGCCGACGATTACCGGGTTGTGCGGAAGTTTTTAGGCCATCCTTCCTACGCCGATGCCCGCTCCTATGTGTTGCTGTGCGACCTGGGGCGCGCGGCGGAAGGTCGGGAGATCCTGACGCGCGCAGCGCAGGGTGGACCCGTGCCGTGGATGGCCCGGATCTTCGAGTGTCTGCTGGGCGAGCGGACCCCCGAGACGCTGGTGGCGGCCGCGGACCCACGCAACGCCGAGCAGGTCTGCGAAGGCTACTACTACGCGGGCGAGGCAGCGCGCCTGGCGGGCGACACGGCTGCGGCGTGCGCGTGCTTCCGGCGGTGCGTGGGCACCAACTTGTTCCTCGACGCCGACGAATACCCACCCAACCCCATGAACGAGTACGACCTGGCGCGCTGGCGGCTGCGGACGGTGTGTGGCGAGGAAACCGCGGGGCCGGATCTCGGATTGCTCTGCGTCGGCGCTGGGCAGCAGCACCCGCAGTGAGGCCAGCACCATCGCTGCCCGGTGCGGTCGCGTAACCGAGAGTGTCCGCGCTCGGCAGTCCCGTGGCGGGGAGCGTGGGGGCATCGCGCAGGGGGATCACCGGGCACGCTCGCGCCGGTTGCGCACCCGTGGCGCCGCGCCGCACAGCATCGGCGAGGCCGGCGTACGCTGAGGATGCCCTTGCTCCGGCCACGCCGCCTGATAGCGTGGGGCAACTTCGCGGCGAACGGCGCGTATGAAGATGAGCCGTCTTAGAATCGCGGAGCTGGTCCTGCTGGCCCTCTCCGTCGTCATCACGACCGGCACGATGCTGCGCGCTGGTGGTGTCGAGGCGCTGCTCACCGGATTCGCGTTGTGGTCGTTGTTTCCGTATGGCGTGTTCTTTGCGCTGACCACGGCCTTGCACTCCGAGAAGTGCATACGCGGCCTCTCGGGGTCAGCTTGCGTGGCAGCGCTCTGCATGTTCTGGTTCACACTCCTCGCCTACGGGCCCGGCGCCAGGGGTAGCTCCACTGCGTGCTTGATCTTCCTGTTCGCGCCGTTCTATCTGACCGTCGGGGGATTCGTGATCCTGTTCGTGGGCCTGGCAATCGCGCGGGCGGCAGGCCGGCGCGTCTATCGGGATGGGCTGCCTCACTGCGACAAGTGCGGCTATCTGCTGATCGGCCTGAGCGAGTCGCGTTGCCCGGAATGCGGCCGGCCGTTCGACCCGGACCCGCTCGGCGACCCCGCCACGTGGGGATCGACGCCCGGCCGGTCGCCGCGATAGACCACGGACGCACGGGCTATGGTTGACTCCCTGCACGGACCGGCCGATGATACGTTCATGAAAGGCGTCGTATTAGCAGGCGGCAGCGGGACGCGACTGTTCCCGCTGACCAAGATCACCAACAAGCATCTGCTGCCCGTCTGGGACAAGCCGATGATTTATTACCCTCTCGAATGCCTGGCGAAGGCCGGCATCGAGGAGGTGCTGCTGGTCACCGGCGGCAACAACGCCGGGGACTTCATCCGCCTGCTCGGGCGGGGGGCGGAAGTCGGCATCAAGAGCCTGCAATACACTTACCAGGACGGCAGCGGCGGCATTGCCCAGGCGCTGGGCCTGGCGCAGGACTTCGCGGCCGGCGGCCCCATCTGCCTCATCCTCGGCGACAACATCATCCAAAGAAACATCCGCGAGCCTCTGCGCCGCTTCCGCCACCAGGGCGAGGGGGCCCGCGTGCTGCTGACGCCGGTGGATCATCCCGAGCAGTACGGCGTCGCCGAGATTGATGGCGACCGCATCGTTCGCATCGTGGAGAAACCCAAGCAGCCGCCGTCGAACCTGGCCGTCATCGGCATCTACTTCTACGACGGCCACGTCTTCGACATCGTCCGCAGCCTCAGGCCCAGCGCCCGCGGCGAGTTGGAGATCACGGACGTCAACAACGCCTACCTGGCGCGTGGGCAGCTTACCTTCGACGTCCTCGAAGGCTGGTGGGCCGACGCCGGCGAGAACATCGAGTACTACTACCAGGCCTGCCTCCGCGTCCGGGCGGAGGGGGCGAATCAGGATTGAACCAAGTTGCGCGATCCGGCGCTGGCGATCCGAACCGCGACCGTTAGGCGGCGGCCGGGTCTCAACGCCGGTGGCGCGTGCTTGCGCACACGCATGCAGCAGCCTCGTGAGGAGGCGGCGTCAGCCCGCTGAAGACGCAGCACCGGCCGCGGGGGGTCGCATGCGCTGAGCATCCTCAGGTGCGGAGCAAGAGCTGCACTTGCCTGTGCCCAGCCGGCGTGCGTTACCTCCGCCGCGCACGTACGCTGGGTCCGAGTGGCCTCGTCCGCCCTCCGGGCGGCCCAGAAAGACAAGAACAAGCAGCAAGAAGCGGGCGACTACCAGGGACTCGAAGAAGATTTCTCACGAAGCATCTATCCGACCCTCCTCCGGATGTTCCAGCGCGCGTGGTAGATGATCAACTTGGCACCCACCCACCGACGTACGCGCTCCAGCGTCCGGACCCACGGCGGCAGG